>Ga0209555_10002317_pt1 | contig 13493 bp, 7 predicted proteins | sample SaaInl85LU_5_DNA_FD_184643 | JGI IMG/M metagenome (GOLD analysis project Ga0209555, IMG submission 184643) | Marine microbial communities from expanding oxygen minimum zones in the Saanich Inlet - ESP_85LU_5_DNA (SPAdes) (version 2) | ecosystem: Environmental > Aquatic > Marine > Intertidal zone... | reverse complement strand
GTCCATTTGGCGAACAACTGGCGGATGAACGGTGATGGCAAAGAAAGATACTAGATATGGTATCCCCAAAAAATGAACAAATGCCACCAAGAGAGTATCGTATACCGATATGCAGTGATGGGTGATCTTTGTGAATGATATGATCTTAAAGCCTTCTTGATTCCATACAGGCTGAATATGCATCTATGGTTATTATAATTACAATTAGTATTATATAAAATAAATCCAAGTTTAACAGTTGGATGACTTAGCGTTGGGGCTGTATGAATAGTAACAGCCCTTTGTACAGCCTTTGCAAACATTATATTATCATTGTTACAATTACTATACAAGTTTGATGACTTAGCGTTGGGGCTGTATAAGTACTTTTTGATAGCGTTAGGGCTTTCATAGTATTTGTATACAGCCCTTGCAAAAAAAATGATATGCTGTAATACTTCAATCATCTTCATGATCTATAATATCATAAATTTATAACCATGCATCATTCATCAACAAGTTTATTGCAATCGGATCAACTACGATATTATTTATTATAACTTCTGATAACTACCATCAACTTGAAAATTTAATTACTTTCATCGTAATAAAACTTAGACACCTATTCTGGTGGAATAATATATGCAGGTATGATTGGGATTTCTACAAAAGACAATAATAGTAGTGATGATAATAGTGTATCTTCTTTGGATGATATTGAGGGTGATTTCACCTATACAGCAACTCCTACATCTATTATTGATGATCTATCCATACCTGGTGCTTTTGCGCAACGTTTACAATGCAGTAACAAGAGATGCTGCAATGACACTGAATGTTCCAACTATCATGATATAGGTGAGTTTGCCTATACGTGTATTTTCATCACTTAGCTTGTTTACTGATCTCTTTGTCCCTTTCTCTCATTCTATGGTATAGGTGATGCTTTGATGATTGGAGGGGGTCGTCGCAGTAAGTATGCAAGCTCCTATGATGGCAAATCGCCTGAAGAGATACGGAAGGTAAAGAAGGCACGTAAAGCTGCATTAGAAAAGGCCAGGAGAATGAATCGAAGCCAACAAAAGGCTGATGAAGAAAAGGAGGAGGATAGAGCCCGAAAGAAGACACCTCAGAATAGGGAGAAGGGCAGAGATCGAATGAAGACACCTCAGAATAGGGAGAGTGATAAAAACCGAAAGAAGGCTCCTCAGAATAGGGCTCGACATAAAACTCGAATGAGAAATACACGAGCTCGATCGAAGCAGAAGCGGGAGGATATGTCTTGTTCCTTTGAGAAGACTAAAGTGTGGGAGGTACCAGGAAAAGATTATTACAATGATGTTGACTTTGAAAGCAATCCAGAAGTAGCGGTGCAACTTTGGTATGACAACAATGGAACATGGTTGTTGAGAGAATCAAAGTGGTTGATTGCATACTTGCATTTAGATGACATGATGTCGAAGGATGCTTTGGAAAGTCCTCGACCAGTTCTTACTAAATTACTTACTAAGGTTATTAGGAGTGGATGTACATTGATCGAGGGTGTTCATTCAGTGTTTGATAAAGAAGAATGGGCCGCTCAGAGGAATTGGCAAGAAGATAAGTGTATAGAAGATTCCGAGGTGGCTGCATTGAGGTGGATTGATGACAACGGGAGTGATATACATGATAACTCATTTGAATGTATATCACGCGATTTTGATAAAGCTTGGACTGACAGTTTGGTAGGAAGATTGAGAGTGAAAGTGCCTGGCCGTGGTGTCTTCATCTTGGACGGCGTCGATAACAGTAACACAATTGGTGGCAGGTGTATTTGCAAGTATGTTGGTGACGACGATGATGATGACGACTGTCCAATGACATGTGACAGTATCGAGAAATGTCATTGTAACAGGAAGTGCTTTATCCGATTAACGTACGAGAAAGTCGGGGAGTATGTTGACAAGGATCAGTCTTTGTTCAAGGAGTTTGACCTTCCTGATTTTCCAAAGGAGTGTCCACCGAGCTGCGCCCCTGTGGTCAATAAAGAGTGGGCTGACAAACTAATAGGATTGAGGCTACGGGTGCCAACAAAATGGTGGAGAGACAAAGTTACAGGAAAGCCTTTAAAGTTGAGAGACAAAGTTACAGGAAAGCTTTTAAAGGGTACCGAGCTATGGGAATGTGAAATTGAATCCGTAGACCCCAATGATGCAGAGGGAAGGTATTTTATACTCAAGAGTCTTGACCCTGATGATGAGTATCCAGATGATCGATACCCAATGGCATACATTGATGTCAAGAAATATGTTGATGAGGAGCACCCAACGTTCTCGTCATATGAGAAAAACCTACCCCCTTTTCAGCGAGATGCTACCCCATTTGTTGACTGGGAGCATGTGGATCTACTCGATCGTACAAGTCAGGATTTGATAGAGGTAGAGGAGTGTGATTCCAAGATCAAGGGTATCCTTCGAAAATACTGTATTGATAGGATAATGCAGATCCAAGAGCGTCAGCAAGTGACACCAGAGAAGCAACACGAGCTAGGGACGAGATTTCTTGAGGCCCAGGGTAGAGGCGGTTTGTCTTGGGGGAAGAAATCATTTGGTGAATCGATCGATGCGCCACTCTTCACATGTGCAAGTTGTGGACTTCGAGACTTCGATTGTGACGGGCGTCAATATCAATATGTTGACCTGAATAAACTGGACATACTCAAGTTGGATAATGAGAAATGGGGAGAGCATGTAGATAGAATGCAGAGAGATGACGGAGATCCTCTGTATTTACCAGTGGATAAGGATGGCAACACAGAGAAATTCGAGACATCCAATGCCTATTCAATATGGCCACAAGACGAAGATCTGATCAAAGACTTGAACCAGGGTAGTCGCAACTATAAAGATTGTTTGCTCGAGGATGTCCCTTGTGGTGAGCGTTGCCTTCCAGAATGTCCTTTTTATCATGGCAAGCGAGTGAAATGCTTTCATTTGCACCCTGAATTTGTTGAAGAACATACAGAAGATGACGGCAAGATTGGATTTAAAGTCATGTTATGTGGCGATTGTCATAGAAGTGTTACTAAGAAAAATGAAAAGACAGGCGACCCTGAGCCAGAGATTCCAGGGTTATCAATAGCAAGTGGTGTTGACTTCGGCGACTTTAGACGAGTGGGTTTAACACCCTTGACATTACGGGAGCGGAATATCATATCTAAAGTCAGACATTACATCAATATAATCAAAATCGAGGCCGTTAGGGGCACCAACGCCCATTCATCTATAAAAGGTTGTGGTATCATGTTCGACCACGATAGTCCACAGGTTGTAAAGAAATTGTTGACTCCAGAGAGTATAAATGGCGATGTTCATCTCCAGTTTGTTAACCACAAAGGAGAGTATGATCGATTGATTGCGCGGGTTACCAAGGGTGCCAATGTATCTGGTCGTGCACATGTCATTTATCAATGGCTAGGCGTGTTGGGACGTATTAGCAAATGGTACAAAGGTGACAAAGAGTTGCAAAGGTTACCTCCCTTTAATGAGTTCAAGCAGACTATGGACGCCTGTAATAAAGCACTTGTTGCACAAGCGGAGTTGATTGAAGATGAGGAACTCGAGAAGCAAGTCGATATCGCAAGAGATGATTACGCAAGTGTTCGTGGTACGACAACTTCCAGCATTGTACAACTGGATTGTGATGAAAATGAATTGGAAGTTGGCGACTTTCCCATGAGATGTGTGAATGTTACTGATTCAAATAAGACACCTCATGATAATCGTGCGGATCTTGATCACGGTTTTCTGCTTTCGTGTGCAGGCACGTTGGGTATCGACGAAGATCAACAAGTCGGTATAGCGGAGAGTAATGCAAAATACGAAGAAGCTGCGATTAAGAAGAAACTGACTAAATCATTCAGAGAGGAGATGCCGTATAATGATTTTATGACAGGCGACGAAGGTCTACTCAAGGCTTATCCGAATGTATTCTTGTTTGGGACAGCATACGACCTTCGTCATGAAGCACCACGTTTGACTATCAAGCAGCGGCGTCATCTTCTTATGCAATTCACTTGTTCAGCTGCATCGTGTGTGCCTCTTATATTCCATCTTTTTGATCAAATGCAAAGGCACGAGGTTCTTAGATCAGTATACGCTAAGACACAAGATACGAGTAAATGGAATGCGTTCGTCAAATTATATACATCCCCTGAATTCCAAGCCAAGCTGCAAAAGGCATCGGCTGACCCACACAGTTCAGTGGGAAGGGAGGTGATGAGGGTGCTAACTCCAATGCTTGCGGGTGCTGGCAAGTCTGTGACATTTGGTGCGATAGAGAGGGACCGGAGCAAAGGTGAAATCATGGCTCTGGGTCGAAGATTTGGTTGTGCTCCAACATTCCTCACATTTGCTATCGATGATGTGAATAATATATCTTCTATTCGACTCACTACCCCCGGTTCAGGTAACACTAAATTCCCAAGCCAAGTGTCGGGTGAGGTGTACGAGGCGCTGAGGAATGGCTATAATGTAGAGGGGAGTATCCCTATACCCAAGACGTACCTTGAAAGGCTCGCACGGCTTACAGAGAATCCGGTTGGGGCGGCATTGATTTACAAGAGTTTCGTTAATGATGTGATGACAATACTCGTTGGTGGAAAGAGTCAATCCTTTCGTAGAACATCATTTGTGTCATGCGACAGTGATAATATTGGAATCACTGGCAACAATATAGCTTACTTCGGAAAGACCGAAACAACTGGCAGGGGTTCTCTTCACTTCCATGTTGTGTTGTGGGGAAGTATCTCTCCGGACTTCCTCGAGCTGATTTCGGACATACCTGAGCTTTGCAAACGAGTTGGATCAATTTTGGAGTCCATGTATTCCGCCTCTCTTACCAAAGAGCAGCACGTGGTTGACTTGGCAAAAAAGGAGGCAGACAAGCTCTGTTCGTATCAAGATGACACCAAGCCTACCAGAAGAACAATGACACCACAGGCTATGCAGATATCTCCCGATCCTTTAGACAAATCAAGGTTCATGTGTCATGTATGCACAACAGTTTGTCAGCGTAACGGTATTCATCAGCATACGTTTACGTGTCTTAAAGGTGGAGTGGGAAGGTATGGTTGTAGGCTCTGTAAGCCAAGTGGGTTGAGGAGGGAGACACTTCCTGTTATTCTAGAAGCAGATGAAGACAACGAAGACGATAAATATGCTTATAAGAAACCACCATCAGACAATGTTACTTCACTTCACGAATTGGATGGAGAAAGGCATCCGAGTAAGAATCTGTTTCCTATATCATCATCAGATCCACGAACTATTGTTTGGGAGATGAAAAGACCTGGAGATGATAAACTGAAACCCCTTCCAGAGGACGATGTGACGAGAGAAGACATCCTTGGAAAGTTGTACCAACAAATGATGTCTCAATCCGTCGATGATAGGGTACTTTATGATCCACCCAAGGATGGGAATTGCCTCTTTCGTGTGCTACTCAAGGGCTTGGAAAGGGTGATGCCTGATGTAGCCGAGGGAATGACAACAAAAGCATTGCGTAATGAGCTGATGAGGCAACTTGGAGTACATAAAGACGAAGTTGTCAGGGCAAAAGTTGACTCGGTTGATCCCACCTCTAAAGATCTAGCAAAAGCTGGTCTTATTGCCTTGAAAGATCTAGCACAAGATCAGAGGAATGCAAGGGAAATTGCAACCAAACCTGATAAGAAGAAAAAGAAGAAGAAGAAGAATATACCGAAGGATAAAGAGTTTGACATACGAGAATATTGTAAAGAGATGCGTGATGATACCCCGTTCAAATGTAAGCAAGGAGGGTGTTTAGAGTATTATCTGTTTGCCAAGAAGTATGGTGTGAATGTAGCAATACACAGCGACTTTCTCTCACGGGTACAAAATATCAAAAATGCAATTGATGCTCCTGAAAATGAAGATATTCGTAGTGTGTGGTCGTCAGATGAAATCGACTTGTTGATAATGAGGATGGGCGATTGTCAAGATGCCGTTGTACAAGAGATGAGATCAAGGTGGGAAGCTTCTGCTACCGGTGACAGATCGTTTGATACAGATGCTTGCGGGAGAAAAAATGACATTGCCCTCCAATATGGTGTTTTCATCGGTGATGATAGACCCACTGTACACTTGTCTTATGATGACAAGCACTATAAACTACTTCGATACGATTGGCCTTGGGGGAGTCAGATTGATGCACAAACGAATTTTGATGAGTTTAGAGAGGACCACACAACATGGGTGGATAGTCAAGTTGATTCATACGACTTTGTGCGTGACAAGAATAACCTATTCCATAACCTCATTCAAGGATCGGTGATCGTAGGTAGTAATAAACCGTCCAATCCAATCATATCTTCTCAGCTTACCCTTCGAGGTTTAAAACGCGACTTGATGAACTATCTAAAACAAAATCCGCACCAATCATTCATGTCATCCAATAAAAATGGTGTTTCAACATTGGAGAATGAAGTCACTCGACGTTTGAGTACTGTTGGTGATAGGACGTTTCAACAAAGTGTTGATTCCCAATCTGCGATTGAGCATTATGCCAATCTTATTCAACACGACAGACTTGGGGGCGATGAATTGGAAATACATTTGTTTGCCAAGGCAAAGAATGTTAATGTGATCTTGTATGACCAGGTTAGAAATACCTTTGTGAAAAGGCATAAGTTTGATGCTCATTCTTCCAACTCGGAGACGATACATCTACTTTATCATAAGACTGTTGGTGTCAATAACGCGTTTGAAGGTTCAAATCAGGAACTCACTGGTGGCAATGATTCAAGTGAGAATGTCGCTGGTAGTATGTCAAGTCAGGACGCATGCTTTACTTTGTTCATGCCAAAACTATACTCTGTCATGAAGGTTTTAATGACGGTGGAGGAGACCGATAGGCTGCAGAAGATATACGACAAAATATCAGATGCAGTTAAGGATAGAAATGGGCTTGTAGTTGATTATAATCCCCTCCTTACTGCATTGCTTGGTTGCAACACAAACTTGCTGTTTCTTGGGTCAAAGGAACAGAGTAGGGGTGCCTTATTCTACATTGGACCATACATCAATAAGAATGGAGTTGAGATAATAGATGCACTTCCTGTGATCGCCAAGGCCCAGGACGATGCTATGACTCATCGCAGTGTTGCTGAGGACTCTGGTACAGAAAAACGAACTGTCCAACACACATTACAGAAGACACTCAATAGGATGAACTCGAAGATGGAGATATCAGATACCCAAGCCGCTGGTGCCTTGTTTGGCTTAGATGCACGAATGACTTCAGAGATTTTCTCTTACTTTGATGCCATGGGGTATAAGAACTTTGTATTGGATACTACAAAGCTTGGTTTACATCAAAATTTAGAGCCAATGGGTAATGTTATAGACCTTGAGGCATGTGAAAGTAATGACGAGGTTGAGTTTGGTGTCGACGAGTCATCTGATGTAGGAGATATGATTATAGCAGAAGACGAGGCTGAGTTTGATGCCGACGAGTCATCTGATGGTGGGGATGTGATTACAGGGAGTACTGGTGGGGAAGATGTGGTGGAAGATGCATGGGGGGCACTTGAAGATGAATGCTGTGAAGAGACTGATATGCTACACGAGGAGGGAGCATATGGAAGCTCTAAAATATTCAACTTGGGAGAAGGGAAGTTTCACGTCGTATCATATCCAGAACTGTATCGCTACCGAGGACCAGAGTTGAAAAATCTAAATCGGTTGGAGTATTGTGCTCTTGTAGGTGTGACATCTAGCTCAGAGAAAGATGGAGGAGACAACGCCACGCGAGGAAGGAAACGGAATAAAAAGTTTGAATTCGGTCATGGTCTCAAAGAAAGGATTGGTTTGCCGAAGAAGGATGGGAGCGGCCCCGTGTTTTACCAGATTCTTGAACCCAGGCAGCGTACGCCTAAGCTCTTCTGTAAAATGCCAACACCCCCAGGCAGGAAACCTGAAGCCTCGAGTTTTGAAGATGTCAGTTCCTTCAAAAAGAGACTGAGACGTTGGAGGAAGCAAGCCGATACGTTTGCCTTTCACTACTTGACTATGTTCCGAGCCGAAGAGGGTTTGTATGAGAGTGGCCAGGATTGTAAATACAAATACAAGTGGGAGGATTACCTCGAGTTTGAATCTAAGTTGAGGTGTAGTGATCGAGCAATCGACCACTCCAGATTGGAGCAGATTGATCGATATGTACATGGCTGGAAGGTGGATACCTCTAAGCGCATGATGTTGGCAAATTATCGTGGTAGAAAAAAAACTATATGGGATGAAGAGCGGAAGGAACATGCTCGTTTAAGGAAAGATCTTGCTCTTATGAACAGGATGATGGCAATGGAAACCCATTCTGATGTATTCGATTATGAGACACGAGTGCAAACGGATATGAGCAAGAAGCAAGAAGATAAGATCAATCGTATCAATAAGCACAAAAGTGAATGTGTATCTATCATTCGACGATGTATAACTGATGATACTGTGGAAGAACAGGGGTCGTCCATGAATGTCAAACATCCAGCAATGACATTACCATTGAATGAAGATTCGTATATAAACTTGAAGGAAGCTAAGCCTCCTCTCGATAATAAGCCCACTGTTCAGAAGTGCTGCCCAGTGCCTGGGAGGATTACAAAGAATGTTGATATGTATTTGAAGAAACAAAAACTATCCAAGGATAAAACTCAGGCGGTGAATCTAATCCGTGGTCATTTTACCGCAATGCACGAAGGTAGGGTGGAAGATGACGATTACGAGGCGCCATACCTGTTGATCTGCGGTGGGCCTGGGAATGGGAAGTCGAAGCTAGTTGAGACGTTTGATGAGATGTCGTCAAGAATGGGTGTGGGGAGGATAGTGAAGTCGGCCTTTGTTGGTGGCGCCGCGGTCAATATCGACGGCTCCTCTTTAATTGGACTGTTTGATATCCCGGTTATTGATAAGGATGGCACTGAGGAGATTGCAAAGAGGCGTGTGAGATCGTGGAATGAAAACAAGCGCATGGCGTTTATCGACAGATTCCCCCTTGACAGGATATCGTGCATCATCGTAGACGAGATATCTACAGTCAAGCCGTATGTGCTTGCGTATTTGAACGAGAGATTGATGCAATTGTATCCAGATAGTGGCAAACCGTTCGGTGGTCGTGCAGTCGTGTTACTCGGTGATTTCGATCAACTACCTCCTGTGGGAGGTGATTCCTTGGCAGGTGCGGCCATGAAGTACGAAGAGAAGGAGTGTGAGAAGGAGGGGGGTGGCCTGGATATCGATGGTGGGAATATTGAGGCTGCTCTTTCGGGTGCTCAATCGGTGACTGGTGGCCTTGATCTTAAAACGGCGGGTGTTCTCTTGTTTGAGAGAGCAAAGTTTATTAAACTGACTGAGCAACATCGCTCGAAGGATCCTAAGCATACTGCATTACTTGAAAAGATGAGCACTGATGGAAGTCTTCATCCGATGCATTTGGAGTTATACAAAGACTTGTCTGGGCAAGATATGGATTTGAAGAATGGTGAGTTTGCGTTTGCAACAATGGTAGTGACTGGTAATGCCGAGAGACACAAGTTGAACGCAATGCAAGCCAAGCGTTGGGCGTCACATCACAATACAACAGCTGTGCGGTGGCGCAGACAGTGTAAATTCGACTCATGGAAAGGCCGGCCAAAAGATCAATCACATGAGGAAATTGCCATGGAGGATGACTGTTTCTATGAGATGTTTGTCCCGGGTGCCGCTGGATATATAACCGAGAACATTAATACTGATATTGGTCTTGCCAATGGTGTTGAGATAAAGTATCATTCGCTCTCATTTGGTACAATGGAGCAGGATGAGTTGTTCAGAGACGAGTTGAAAACACATGACTCTCCTGTGTTGGATATTGATTATCCTCCAGCTGCCATTAATGTAGAGTTGTTTGCTGACTTCGATGGTGACTCTAAAAACAAGAAGGATGAGAATAAGAGGAAGAGAGAGGAATGGACTCATGGCTCACTAGCGAACGACGGCCGTGTTGTCGTACAACTCCCTTCCCGGTGGGGTCAAATCAATAGAAAGTGGAAGGATGAATCTATTGCGGGGTCATGGGAGCATGGTTTTAGTGCGTCGACGATGCCAATGAAGGATCACTTTCCCATCGAGCCGGCGTTCGCTGTAACCATATACAAGGCACAGGGGAGGACAATACGGAGGTTGATCATATTTGTTGCACAGCACCCGGTTCCGCTGTTGAGGATGTCTTGGGAGGGTCTATATGTTGCCCTGTCGCGTGTAAAGTATCGAGATCATATACGTTTGGCTGTCGATAGAAGCACCCTCGAGGGTGAAAAGAAGGCAATGGAGTATATGGTGAAGCTGCAGAAGAACAAGTATACCGACTGGTACTTCCGCGGATTCAAACCAATTGGAGCAGACGAAAGTCAAGTGATGGTATGGAATCGTAAAGCAGCATGGAAGGCGGCTGGCTTCGATAAGCTAAAAGAAGAGAAAATGAGTGTGGGCGTGGGGAAATCACAGGTCAAGAAGACCAGAACTAGAAAGATGATGCAAGATGTCTGGAACCAGAGGAAGAATAAGAAACGTCGCTTGAAGCTGTAGTTGTTCGTTTTGTGAGTTTTTACAACTGTAGTATAAATAACGCTGTTAAAGGACTATGTTTATATGATGGAGGTCCTCCTTTACTTTATCCCCGTCTTCTGCTTCTTTCTATTTACGATAGATAGTATCTTATACTGTGCTTTTGATTGGCATTGATTACCTACTGGGAAGAAAAGGATATGTATCCTTAAAAATTCCACTTGTAAGCATTATGTCTGCCCTGTAGTGATGCCCGCGTGCAGGCAGGGAAAAACGAAACTGCTAGCTCTACATACGTAATTCCTATGTCAATGATAATAATTTGTGTAGCAGTTGGTTGAAACGGTGGGTAGTATCATCTCAGTGTCGGCAAAGAAGGTGAATAGTGAAAAGGTGATCAGTGAATCTATATACTATGTCATTTTTTCATCCATACGGCGGTTACTACACTAACAATAGTCAGCGGCAGCGGTATCATTATCATTATCAATCTTCGGCTAGTATTGATCGTACACAAATGGCGCGTGTATTACCACCAGTGATGGTCTGTAGTGGTAGTGCGGCGGCATTGTCTAATAATATGATATATACAAAGGAAACGTCTGGGTCGAGGCCAGATGACAAGTTGCAGTTGCGAGATCATCTACTTGACATTAGTGAGGTTGCACTAGAATTAGAAAAGCTAAAGATAGCCGTAGAAGAAAAGATTAGAAAATACAAGAAAGTTGTAAAACAATACGAGAAGAAACTCAATGAAGTTGATAGAGCAGATGCCTGGGATGTTATTAGAATCATGGTTACTGAGGAGCATCGTATCAATCGAACATTTAACACTATAAATGAGTTCTTGGACCATTGGTTTTATACGTGTCACGATTATCAAGAGGATAGTAAATTAGAAGCAATGTATAGGAAAGACTCAAATGGACAAAAAGAGCGAGGTTCAACCGGAGTACAGGAGGAAGCACGAAAAAGATACAGAGAACTTAACAGAACCGATAAAGCAATATATAGAGCAGTTGCAAAGCAGTACTTTAAAAAAAGGCTAAGTATTGCTACTGACACCGCCAATGAATGTGATTTAGAGTTTGATGGAATGTTGAAAGTGATTGGCAACGTGATCTCTGACGTGATCTATCGACCAAACTAGAATCACTTGACGCTTGTGGTTATCTGGATCTGGTATTGACCAAAAAAAAAGATTACCAGTGCTACTCATCGTGGGATTTGTTGTAGTAGGCTTTTATGGATTATCTGATATTGAGCTGGTGTCATCTTATATCAATACACGCTTTGTGTGAACCAGTCTAGGGATTAATTTACTTTAAACTATCAATTGGACCAATCATCTTAGCTTGATGAATCCTAATCCCTCACAATATCGTACCATTCTTCAGAATTACCTCAATAACCACCTTAGGAATGCATCTCTCTTATCCCTGTTACTAAAAAAATATGGTGTGAAGATACTATCAGAAATGTCACCTTGTTGGCGGAGTAGCATATAGGCATGGCAACCCACGCCGTCAAACTTCACGTCCAAAGGGTATAGTGTTTTCCCGTAGATATGGAAATCTTCTCCGGCTTTAATATCGACAATAATCCCGCGTCTCAATTGCTTACGCAATGACTTCATTTCATTTGCATACATCTCTCTATCTCCCGGGAGGAAATAGTTGAAGGCTTGTAGTGTATGCACATAGTACACAATTGCTGCCCCAGCGGAAATTGCTTCCGTTAGTTGTTGTTGTAGTTCATATAAACTTAATCCGATTACTGTGGCCATTCTCTGATATTTGCAAGTACTTTAATCTTCTCTTATCATACAGCTTTGAGATTGGAATTTTGATACTTCACTCTCCTAATTGCAATGTCCTTAATAATATTTCTTGACTTGTATCCCCCCTCTTGATCACCCAATAGAAGAAGGGCTGTAACAAATCATCTAAACAGCCCTAACGATAGTTTGAACGGACGAGGTTGGTACTTCAAAAGGGCTGTTCAATATCTGTGTGGAAATGATCGTTCAGTCCCAACGCTCCGTACAGCCCTCAACTCAGGTTATCATTTGTTCAACATTCAGCCCTCAGCCCATAATTTTTTGTTTCCTTACATACACCAACTCAATAGTCGGAATGGCCAGAACAAAGCAAACCGCACGTAAGTCCACCGGAGGTAAAGCTCCCCGTAAACAGCTCGCCACCAAGAGTGCACGTAATGCCGCACCCAATGCCGGAGGTGTCAGGAAGCCCCATCGTTACCGTCCTGGAACTGTCGCCCTTCGTGAGATCCGTCGTTACCAAAAGAGCACTGAACTATTACTCCGCAAGCTTCCCTTCCAGCGTTTGGTACGTGAGATTGCCCAGGATTTTAAGAGTGATCTACGTTTCCAGAGTACTGCCGTGTTGGCGCTGCAAGAGGTTAGTGTTTGGTATTTTTATGTACTAACACCTTTTATTTTGAAATAAAATGTTACCTTGTAAATTGCCCCTTTCTTCATTTATTGTTAATATATTACAACAGGCAGCCGAGGCGTACCTTATTGGTCTTTTCGAGGATACTAACTTGTGTGCTATCCATGCCAAGAGGGTTACAATCATGCCCAAGGATATCCAGCTTGCCCGTCGTATCCGCGGTGAGCGCTCATAACAATTGTATTATAATTATTGGTGATATTGTTGCAGTGTTATTGCAATGTTGTTATGGCGTGTTGTTGGGCGTGAAAATGCTCGTAAATAGAGGATAATGGCGGTTCTTATTCTCGGTGGGTTTGTAATGATGATCTAGATGAAGGATGATGGGAAAATTGATAGTTAAGATAGAATTCGGCGTGGTGGTAGTGTGTGGTGATAAAGATGTGTCACCGAGGAACATAAGTTAAGATCTTTATTAAAATGGATAACCCCCCCCCCTTTTTGT
>Ga0209555_10002307_pt1 | contig 13514 bp, 12 predicted proteins | sample SaaInl85LU_5_DNA_FD_184643 | JGI IMG/M metagenome (GOLD analysis project Ga0209555, IMG submission 184643) | Marine microbial communities from expanding oxygen minimum zones in the Saanich Inlet - ESP_85LU_5_DNA (SPAdes) (version 2) | ecosystem: Environmental > Aquatic > Marine > Intertidal... | reverse complement strand
CACAGCGATGCTGTGGCCCTTTTCGTTCCATTTGATCACTGGCTGGTATGGGCAAGAAAAAGCCCGCCAGATTTATGCTGGCGGGCTTAATTCAAAACCGCAGTCAGAACGGTCGCTCTAGAAATCGAGGTTCTCGACATTGAGCGCATTGGCTTGAATGAACTCGCGCCGTGGTTCCACGACATCGCCCATCAGCTTGGTAAAGATGTCATCAGCCTCGGCCAGATCATCAACCTTCACTTGCAGCAAGGTGCGCGCATCAGGGTCGAGGGTGGTTTCCCAAAGCTGGTCAGGGTTCATTTCACCCAAGCCCTTGTAGCGCTGCAAAGACAGCCCTTTTTCACCCTCGGTCAGGATCGCCGAAAGCAGCTCGGTTGGTCCGTAGATGATCTGCTCACGCTCTTTGCGGGACAGTCGGGCGGGGTCGTAATAGACCTCACGCGTGTCCTTGGAGACTGAGGCCAGCTTGCGCGCCTCGCCCGAGCGGAGCACGGCACCGTCCAGCGTGCGGACCTCTTCCACACCGCGCAACACACGGCTGAGGCGAATACCATGATCCTGCGTGATCCGGCCCTGCCAGCCACGCTCATATTCGACAGCCACGAGATTGAGGCGCTTGGCCACGTCATCGGCCACACGCTGCAAATCGGCATCGGCGCGGCCTGCATCAAAGGCTCCGGCAATGGCGGCTTGCTCAAGGATGCGGCGGGGGTAATGGGTTGGGAAAGCATCCAGAACGCGCTTGAAGCTGCGTGCCCCTTCGACAACGCGCGCCAGATCGGCACCTGCGATTTCCTCGCCATTGGGAAGGCGCAACACGGCACCATCGACACCCATCTGGATCAGATAGTCCTCCAGCGCGGATTGATCCTTGAGGTAAACCTCGGATTTGCCGCGGCTGACCTTGTAGAGCGGCGGCTGCGCAATGAAGAGATTTCCCGCCTCGATCAATTCAGGCATCTGACGGAAGAAGAAGGTCAGCAGAAGCGTTCTGATATGCGCGCCATCCACATCCGCATCGGTCATGATGATGATCTTGTGGTAGCGCAGCTTCTTCAGGTTGAACTCATCCCGTCCGATCCCTGTTCCAAGCGCAGTGATCAGCGTGCCAATCTCCTGGCTGGACAGCATGCGGTCAAAGCGCGCGCGCTCAACATTGAGGATTTTACCACGCAGCGGCAACACAGCCTGATTATGCCGTGAACGCCCCTGCTTGGCCGACCCACCAGCCGAGTCACCCTCGACGAGGAACAGCTCGGATTTGACGGGGTCTTTCTCCTGACAATCGGCCAGTTTCCCGGGCAGCGAGGCGATATCCATCGCTGTCTTGCGGCGCGTCAGGTCACGCGCCTTACGTGCGGCTTCACGGGCCACGGCGGCTTCGATAATCTTGCTGACGATCGTCTTGGCCTGTGTCGGGTTTTCCTCAAACCATTCTGCCAGCTTCTCGTTCATGAGGTTTTCAACCGCAGGGCGGACCTCAGAAGAAACAAGCTTGTCCTTGGTCTGGGACGAGAATTTCGGATCGGGCACTTTGACCGAGAGAACACAGGTCAGACCTTCGCGTGCATCATCACCCGTAAAGCTGACTTTCTCGCGCTTCGCGATGCCCGAGCTATTGGCATACATATTGATGGTACGGGTCAGAGCACCGCGGAAACCCGCCAGATGGGTGCCGCCATCGCGCTGCGGAATGTTATTGGTGAAGGGCAGCACATTCTCATGATAGCTGTCATTCCACCACATCGCGACCTCAACCCCGATGCCGTCCCGCTCGCCTGCGATAAAGATCGGCTCTTCCATGACGCTGCTTTTTGAGCGGTCGAGATATTTCACAAACTCCCGCACACCGCCATCATAGAACAGCTCGGTCTGGAGGGGCTCGGCAGGGCGTTCATCCACAAGAATGATCCGCACGCCTGAATTGAGAAACGCCAATTCACGAAGACGGTTTTCCAGCGTTTTGAAAACATAATCGAGGTTTGAAAAGGTCGTGGTCGAGGCCAGAAAGCGCACTTCGGTGCCCTTGCGGCCATTTGCATCCCCGACAACTTCAAGATGCTTGACGGTATCGCCCCGCTCGAAACGGGCATGATGTTCCTTGCCATCGCGCCAGATGCGAAGATCAAGCCAGTCGGACAGGGCATTCACAACAGACACACCCACGCCATGAAGACCGCCAGATACCTTATAGGAGTTCTGGTCAAACTTACCGCCCGCATGCAATTGGGTCATGATGACCTCGGCTGCTGACACGCCTTCTTCCTCATGGATGCCCACGGGAATACCACGGCCATTATCGCTGACGGAAACGCTTGAATCGGCGTGAATAGTGACGGTCACGGCATCGGCATGGCCCGCCAAGGCTTCATCGATGCCATTGTCCACAACCTCATAAACCATGTGGTGAAGACCCGACCCATCGTCGGTATCGCCAATATACATGCCAGGGCGTTTGCGAACCGCATCCAACCCTTTGAGAACTTTGATAGAATCGGCACCATAATCTTCTGGTGCGGGCGCGTTTTCGGCCATTGGAAACCCTGCGTTAATTTCAATCAACATATATACATGTAACAGGGGAATGTCACGCCTTAGCCCCAATATTTAGCGGTTGGTCAGAGCAATCACGATGGCCACACAGATCAACAGGGCACCAGCTAGCTGATTGGTGCGTTTCAACGCTCCGGGGCTCGAGATCAGCAGCCTCGCGCGGTCTATGAAGACCACAAAAAAGAAGTTCCCCACCAGTGGCACAATCATCGAAACCGAAGCGATGATCGCGATATCCAGCAAGGTCAGACGTGAGAGATCAAAGAAGCCCGGAAGCATGCCCATATAGAACAAAACCGCTTTCGGATTGGCGAGGATCGCGGCCATCCCAGCAAGAAAGCCCGCCCAAAGACCAGGCTTGTTCAGCGATGAGTTTGCATCAATGCGCGCGTCCGCATGTTTGATCAACGCTCCACCCAAAATGGCGAACATGACGACCGCCACCCATCGCAACACCTCCATGACCCAGTCGAAACTGCCAACCACCCATGCCAGCCCCAAAATCGCCAGCACCGACCAGACCGTATCGCCCAAAGCGACGCCCAACATCACGGGCAAGGCCCCCGCCACCCCATAGGCCAAGGTCCGCGCTGCCAAAGCCAGCCAGACAGGGCCAGGCGTAAGAAACAGAACGAATAAAGCCCCTGCATAGAGGGCAATTTGTGCAAGGCTAAGCGTCATTCCATGGGCGGGATGGTGATCGTTCCATCGGCCTCAACCGTCCAGAACGGGTTATGCGCCAACTCCCAAACATGGCCATCGGGGTCGGCGAAATAGCCCGAATATCCGCCCCAAAAAACAGCCTCAGGGGCTTTTAATGAGGTCGCGCCTGCCGCAATCGCCTGCGCAAAGGCGTGATCCACATCCTCGGGTGTCGCGAAATTCTGCGCCAATGTGATCGCGCCCGTCTCAAGCGTTGTGCCAGCACGGCCCTGATCTTCGGCCAAGGCGGCCTTGCCGAACAAACCCAAAGCCATGCCCGGCATTTGGTAGAACACGACCCCCTCGGTCCAAGATGTCTCCGTCCAACCAAGGGCTGCATAAAACGCCCTTGATCTGGTAAGGTCATCAACGCCGAGAGTGACCAAATTAATGCGCTGTGGTGTCATGTCTCTTCCCCCACAATGGCCGAGATGCCATCGGTCTCGTTCACTTCGATATCCTGCGCCCTTGGGCCCAGTTCCGCAAATAATTCCTGACCTGTCCCAGTCATCCAAGCCTGTGTACCGAGCGCGGAAATCTCATCAAACAAGGCGGCCCGCCGCAACGCATCAAGATGGGCGGCCACTTCATCCAGCAAAACCAAAGGCGCTGCACCTGTTTCCGCCTTAAGCGCACGCGCATTGGCAAGGATCAGCGAGATCAAAAGCGCCTTCTGCTCCCCCGTGGAGCATTGCTTGGCCTCAACGCCTTTGGCGGTGAACACAGCATTCAAATCCGTCCGATGCGGCCCCAGAAGGCTGCGCCCTGCGGCCATGTCCTGCGCACGGTTTGCGGCGAAGGCGGCGGTCAAATCAGATACCGTTGCAAGAGGCTCGATCTCTTCCAGCGACAGATCAGCCGAAGGAAAGGCCGTCTGCGCATCTTGCTGCGCCAGCTGCAAACGCGACAGCGCATCCTGACGGTTGCGGGTGATCTGCGCGCCTGTTTCAGCCATTTGGCTTTCCAAAGCGCCATACCATGCGGCATCGCGTATCTGGTCCTTCAAAAGGCGGTTGCGCTCTCGCATGGCTTTTTCATAGCTCAGAACCGCTTCGGCATGATCAGGGGTAAAGCTCATGGTCATGCGGTCCAGAAAACGCCGCCGCCCCTCTGCCCCTTCGATCCAGAGCCGATCTTGCGAAGGCACCAGCCAGATAATGCGCAACAACCGCGCCAATGCGGTTTGCGGGGCGGGCTTGCCATCAATCATCACATTTCGCGCGATCCCTGGCTCGGCCGTGATCTCTACCTCGTGTTGGCCTTCAGATCCCGTCAACACGGCCTTGATCTTCCAACCAATGGCTTCGGGCCGACGAATGATCTCTTCCGCCCGCGCGCGGCGCAACCCACGACCAGGTGACAGCAAAGACACCGCTTCCAGAATATTGGTTTTGCCAGCCCCGTTCGGTCCGAAAATCGCAACGGGCCGTGCATCAAGGGAAAGCCGCGCCAGCTTATGACTGCGAAAATGCGACAGCGTCAGTGAAGATAGAAAAAGGCCGCTCATGCTGCCTCCTTCTCTATCCTGAAAATACTCCCGCCGGAGGCAAGACCCTTATCGCGCGCCACGTCTCAGACGCGCATCGGCATGACGACATAGACCGCGCTGGTATCGTCACCTTCCTGCATCAGGGTCGGATCGCCTGCCGAATTGAACAGGAAGACAGCGTTTTCACGGTCAACTTGGCTCGCAATCTCAAGCAGGTATTTCGCGTTGAACCCGATTTCGATCTTTTCGTCATTATAGGCGACAACCAATTCTTCTTCGGCATTGCCTGCATCTGGTGCGGTGACCGAAAGGATCAAACGATCCTCATCCAGTTGCAGCTTCACGGCACGCGACCGTTCTGAGGAAACTGTCGCCACACGATCAACCGCCTTAGCGAATTGAACGGCATCAACTTCCATCTTCCGCGTATTCCCTGTGGGGATTACACGAGCATAATCAGGGAAGGTTCCGTCAATCACCTTCGAAGTGAGCGTGATTTCAGGCGTGGCAAAGCGGATCTTGGTCTCGGAAACGGAGACGGCAATCGTTGCCTCGTCGTCATCCAGCAGTTTGCGAATCTCGCCCACAGTTTTGCGCGGCACAATTACGCCGGGCATGTCTTCGGCGCCCATGGGGAGGTCCGTATCAACACGGGCCAAACGGTGCCCATCTGTTGCAACAGCGCGCAGCACTTGGCCGTTTTCGCCATCGGCTACGTGAAAATAGACGCCGTTCAGGTAATAGCGGGTCTCTTCGGTCGAAATTGCGAATTTAGATTTGTCGAACAAGCGACGCAATTCTGGGGCCTTGGACGAGAAATTGGCGGAATATTCCGTCGTCGACATGACAGGGAAATCTTCGCGTGGCAGCGTTGCCAGCGAGAAATTGGACCGACCAGCTTCCACAGTCAGCCGCCCCGATGTGCCATCATCGCTGAGTTGCACCAACGCACCATCGGCGAGTTTACGAACGATTTCATGCAAAGTGACCGCCGAAACGGTTGTCGCGCCTGCGCGTTCCACCTGTGCAGGCACTTTATCGACAACCTCGATATCGAGATCGGTCGCACGGAAGGACACATCGCTGCCCTCCGCCTCGATCAGGACATTCGCGAGAATGGGGATCGTGTTGCGACGTTCAACAACCGATTGTGCTTGGCTGACCGCTTTGAGAAGCGCCGCGCGCTCGATCGAAAATTTCATGCCCTCTGCTCCGACATTTAACGGGGCGGAGAGATTACCCTCTCCACCCGCAGGCTCAAGTGTTTTGTTGGAGTGTCAGCCTTACCGCGCGAAGGTCAATGGTATTTGTCCAATTTCCTTCAATTCGCGCGTCTTAAGCCTCCAGCAGACGCCGTAAAAGCTCGGCATCTTCTGCAATCTGGTTGTCTTTCGCCATAAGCTCTTCAATTTTGCGGACGCCGTGCAAAATTGTGGTGTGATCGCGACCACCAAATTTGCGCCCGATCTCGGGCAAGGATTTGGTCGTGTATTTCTTGCACAGATACATGGCCATCTGGCGCGGGCGCGCGATGGTGCGGGTGCGGTTCGGGCTCATCATATCGGATTGGCGCAGCTTGTAATACTCGCAGGCCTTTTTGATGATCTCATCCATCGTGACCTTGCGGCCCGTTGCCCGCAGGATGTCCGACAGGCTTTCTTGCGTCACATCAAGGGTGATTTCGGTGCCAACCAGATCGGCAAAGGCACAAAGACGGGTCAATGCGCCTTCCAAAACCCGCACATTCGACGAAACGCGATGTGCGATAAATTCAAGCACACCATCGGCCATTTTGATATCGGGATAGCGATGGCGTTGCTGGTCCATTTTGGCTTGTAGAATGCCGAGGCGCAGTTCGTAATCTGTCGGGTGCAGATCAACAACCAGACCACATTGCAGACGCGACGCGATGCGATTGTCGAGATCTTCCATATCAACAGGCGCGCGATCACCGGAGATGATGATTTGCTTGCCCATTTCAACCAAGGCGTTGAATGTATGGAAGAATTCCTCTTGGGTAGAGTTCTTTCCAGCGATAAACTGAACGTCATCCACCATCAAAACATCAACTGAGCGGAACATCTGCTTGAAGCTGATCGTGTCTTTCTCGCGGAGTGCGCGCACAAAGCGATACATGAACTGCTCGGCCGAGAGGTAATGGATGCGCAAATCGGGCCGCTTCTCGCGCAGCTCCCAAGCGATTGCATGCATGAGATGCGTCTTGCCCAAGCCAACCCCGCCATAAAGAAACAGCGGGTTGAAGGACACGGGCCCACCCTCAGCCACACGGCGGGCGGCGGCATGGGCCAGTTCATTGGGTTTGCCGACGATGAAATTGTCGAAAACATAAAGCGGATTGAGATTCGATCCAGGAAGATCATCCCCCGCATATTCAGCCACGTTATTCACGACAGGCGCGGGCTGTTGCGCCACAGCACTGGTTGGGGCGGCTGTTTTGGCGCTGCTATCGGATTTGAATTCAACGCGGTCGACTTTGACGCCCGCGGAAATCAGGTGGCGCAGAATAAGGTCACCGAAATTTTGTGAAACCCAAGTGCCGAAGAAATTGGTCGGAACGAGAAAATGCGCGATCCGGTCTTCGGTCGTGTGAAAAACGATGGGGTCTATCCATGCTTTAAAATTATTGACGCCAACGGATTGCAATAATTCATCACGCACCAAACCCCAAGTTTCATTCGTCATCGTTAACCCACTTCTTCTTTTTGATCGCAAATATGCAATCTTCGCGCCATCTAACTGCGGCGCTCTTGAAACTATTCATGCTTATCAAGACGGCCTGCAAACCTTCGAACAAGATGATGCGGATCGCATCATGCCCCCTTGTTCAAAAGTCCTGGACCAAAGCTTGAGAGGCGTGAAAGACACACCGACAATCAACAAAAATGAGAAGATGCGGCCCTGTTGTTCCGCTCCGCTCCGCTTCTATCGATTTCACAAACTTTGGGTTACCAGACATTTTTGGGTATATCTTTTGCCTGACCGCGTTGGTCAGTCGTCGATATGGTGAGCTATCGGATCTTGCGCCCGAAACCACCAAACACAGACCTGAGATTTGCAATCTGCAAACTCCCGCGTAGCTTTTGGACAGGTGTCCAATACTCGCGAGCCGAGGCCCGTGCTTACCCTGAATGTCCCCCCAGACAATTTGAATCGCTCAGAGACACTAGCGGGAAGATTGGCGCGCTCGCAACCAATCTTCGCGCTTGACTCTAACCTTAATGAAAACCGAATCTCTGCCAGCAGGGCTAGCGCTTTGATAGACAACAAATTTCAGTCACAAAAAAAGACGCCCCTCGCGGGACGCCTTTAAAACAAGGGCAATAATTCGGTCGGCTTAGTTGCCGAGAGCCTTGACCCGTGCCGAGAGACGCGAAATTTTCCGCGCAACGGTGTTCTTGTGCAACACACCCTTTGTGACGCCGCGCATCAGTTCGGGCTGTACTTCGATCAGGGCGGCTTTTGCAGCTGCCTGATCACCGGACGCGATTGCTTCTTCTGTTTTACGCAGGAAGGTGCGGATACGCGAACGACGTGCTTTGTTTACGGCGAAGCGGCGCTCATTCTGGCGGGCGCGCTTTTTTGCCTGAGGCGAATTAGCCATGGTTCAGTTCCCTTTCGTCGGGTCTCAATAGTGTTTCTATAGCGCATTGAGCCCCAACGCCGGGTTTTGGAACCGGCCGAATCTGGCCTTGGCGGGCCTCACGCGCATGTATCGGGGCGACTTAAGGGACTTCGCCCTAAAAGAAAAGCCCCAAATGCTGCTGATTATTTATCGCGGAATTGCGGCTCGCGCTTATCGAGGAAGGCGTGCATCCCCTCTTTCTGATCTTCGGTCGCGAACAAAGATTGAAACAGCCGCCGCTCGAACAAGAGGCCTTCGGCCAAAGTTGTCTCATAGCTGCGGTTCACGGCCTCTTTGGCAGCAACCACGGTCAGCGCCGATTTCTCAGCGATTTTTTGCGCGGTCGCCATGGCCTCTTCGATCAGCTTTTTGGCAGGCACAACGCGGCTTACAAGGCCTGAACGTTCCGCTTCATCAGCGGTCATGAAGCGGCCGGTTAGATGCATATCCATCGACTTTGATTTGCCAACAAACCGTGTGAGCCTTTGCGTGCCGCCGATGCCCGCGATAACGCCAAGATTGATCTCGGGCTGTCCGAATTTCGCGTTATCCGCCGCGATGATGAAATCACACATCATGGCCAGTTCACATCCGCCACCAAGGGCATAGCCTGCAACGGCTGCGATGATGGGTTTGCGGCAGCGCAGCAGTCGGTCGGTATCTTCGGTGAACATATCCTCGGTGAAGACATCCACAAAGCTTTTATCGGCCATTTCCTTGATATCAGCGCCAGCGGCAAAGGCCTTCTCGGAGCCTGTCAGGACAATCACACGCACCTTATCGTTGCTGTCCGCTGCTTGAACCGCTTTGCTCAATTCGCCGAGCAATTGACTGCTCAAGGCATTCATGGCGTCGGGGCGGTTCAGCTTGATCAGGCAGATATGATCTTCAATTTCGACGATCAGCGTCTCGTAGGCCATTCTGGTATGTCCATATTTGGTCTGTTTCAGATGCGCAGGCTTATCAGTCTGGACCCCATGATCAAGCTATCTTTGGCAATGGGGGCAGTAGAAACTGGATCGTCCCGATTGGGTAATTCGTAGAATTTGTTTTTCACATCCGTCAGTTACGCAGGCCTCGCTCTCGCGACCATAGACGCGGAAATTATGCTGGAAATACCCTAATTCGCCATCTGTTTGGCGGTAATCCCGCAGGGAGGAGCCGCCCGATTGAATCGCTTCTTCCAGAATCTCGCGGATGATGGGCACCAAGCTTGCTACGCGCCGCGCTGAAATCTGGCCTGCCATTTTTTTGGGTGAAATACCTGCACGAAAAAGCGCCTCGCAGACATAGATATTCCCAAGGCCCGCGACGATTCGTTGATCAAGCAGGGCCGATTTTATCGGCGTCTTGCGCCCTTTCAGGCCTGTGACGAGATGCGTGTCATTAAAGGCATTCCCAAGTGGCTCCGGCCCCAATTTCGACAAAAGCCAATGGTCGTCCTGTTGCGCGGTATCCATCAGGTCCATCGCGCCAAAGCGGCGGGCATCGTTGAAAGTGATCCGCGCGCCCGTTTCCATATCCAGTATGACATGGTCATGCTTGCCGATCGCTTGGTGCTCATGGTGGAATTGGCCAGGCGTGTCTTGTTTGCCTTCAGGGGTTGAGATCAGCATCCGGCCAGACATGCCCAGATGGATCAAAAGCGTCTCGCCAGTATCGAGATCTGCAAGAATATATTTGGAACGCCGCCGCAATTGCGTGATGACAGCCCCTGTCAGGCGCTCGGCCATCCGTTCTGGAAAGGGCCAGCGCAAATCGGGTCTGCGCACATCTGCGCGGACGATTTTGATGCCTGATAGGACGGGTTCAAGGCCGCGACGGACTGTCTCGACTTCTGGAAGTTCGGGCAAAGCGGGCTTTCCTTGTCTTCGGGCCGCATTGTAACGGCGTCTGAGGCCTCTATAAGAAGGGGCAGGATGAACGGAGGGCAAGGGCCCATGAGCGATAAGACAAACAGCACCACCCATTTCGGGTTCCAAACTGTCGATGAAGACCAAAAGGCCGGAATGGTGCATGGCGTCTTCACCAATGTCGCCAGCCGTTATGATGTTATGAATGATGTAATGAGCGTTGGCATCCACCGTATCTGGAAAGATGCGATGATGGATTGGCTGGCGCCACGGGCTGGTCAAAAGCTGCTCGATGTGGCGGGCGGCACGGGCGATATCGCGTTCCGCTTCCTCAAACGCGCGCCCGATGCGCAGGGCACCGTGTTCGATATGACGGAATCAATGTTGATCGAAGGCCAAAAACGGGCCGAGGCCGAGCGGCTGTCGGAAAAGCTCGATTGGGTGGTCGGCGATGCGATGGACCTGCCTTTTGAGGATAACAGTTTTGACGTCTATACGATCAGCTTTGGCATTCGGAATGTCACCCGCATCCCTGATGCGCTCTCCGAGGCGTTTCGCGTCCTGAAGCCGGGTGGTCGTTTGATGGTGCTGGAGTTCAGCCAATTGCCCAATGCAGGGCTGCAGAAACTCTATGATCTTTATTCCTTCAACGTGATCCCGCGCATGGGTCAGATGATCGCCAATGATCGCGACAGCTATCAATATCTGGTCGAGTCGATCCGTAATTTCCCTGATCAAGACAGCTTTGCCGCGCTGATCAGAAGCGCGGGTTTCGAGAATGTGAGCTATCGCAATTTCAGCTTTGGCATCGCCGCCTTGCATAGCGGTTGGAAAATCTAGCGCGATGCGGGGTCCTCATAACATCTGGCGGGTCATCCGCACGGGCGCCACATTCGAGCGCACGGGCGCCATGCGTGTCGCACTGGAGGCGATGAACGCCCCGCGGTCCTTGCGAATTGCGGCGCGTGTTCTGGGCCTGCCTTTTGCATGGCTTGGATTGAAGGGCGACACAAACCTTCCGCCCGTCCCGCGCGCGCTGACCGCGCTTGGGCCTGCCTATATCAAATTTGGTCAAATCCTGTCGACGCGTCCTGATTTTATTGGCAATGAACTCGCCTCTGAATTGCGGGTCTTGCAGGACCAACTGCCACCTTTCTCAAATGAGAAAGCCAAGCGGGTCATCGCCTCCGAGCTTGAGCGCCCTCTCGAAGAAGTATTCTCGGAGTTTTCCGAACCGATTGCGGCCGCTTCCATCGCGCAAGTCCATCGCGCGCGTTTGGCGGCAACAGGGCAGGATGTTGCTGTAAAGGTTTTGCGCCCCAATATCGCGCGGGCCTTTCGCAAGGATGTAGATGCGTTCTTTTTGATAGCCTGGCTTGTGGAAACACTTTCGCCGTCCTCGCGTCGTTTACGCCCCCGTGAAGTGGTCGAGCATTTTGACAGCGTTGTGCAGCTGGAACTTGATCTGCGGACCGAGGCCGCGGCTGCGGGTGAGTTTGCAGCCAACACCTCCAAAGACGATGGTTTCGAAGTGCCCCATGTTGTTTGGGGCCTGTCGACGCGGCAAGTGATGACGCTGAGTTGGGCCAATGGGCTTCCTCTTGGTGATAACCAAGCGATTGAGGCAGCGGGTCATGATAAGCGCGCGCTTGGGGCGCGTGTCTTGCAGATGTTTTTGCGCCATGCCCTGCGGGATGGGTATTTCCATGCTGATATGCATCAGGGAAACCTGAAAGTCGGCCCCAATGGCGAGATTATCGCGCTGGATTTCGGCATTATGGGACGGCTCGATGAATATACGCGCCGCGTTTACGCTGAGATTTTGATTGGTTTCATCCGCAAGGATTACCGCCGCGTCGCCGAGGTGCATTTTGAGGCAGGCTATGTCCCTGCCGACCGCGATATCGATCAATTTGCGCAAGCCCTCCGCTCGGTCGGGGAGCCGATTTTCGGGATGGATGCCAGCCAGATTTCCATGGGGCGCTTGCTGAGTTATCTTTTCGATGTGACCGAGAAATTCGGCATGGAAACCAGAACCGAGCTGATTTTGCTGCAACGCACGATGGTGGTGGTTGAAGGTGTGGCGCGCTCGCTTGATCCGCATATCAATATCTGGGACGTGGCCAAGCCGATTGTCGAAGATTACATCGCCAAAAGCGTCGGGCCCAAAGCCGTGCTGACCGATATGTTCAAGACCGCCCGCGTGCTCGCGCGCTTTGGCCCGCGCTTGCCGCAACTGGCCGAGGCCGCCCTTTTGGCGCAAGTCAATCCGCAGCCCGAAAAGCCGCGTCGCCGTTGGCCCGAGAGGCTTGGCTATGCAGCGATTGGGTTCGGGTTTGCAGGGGCAATCGTAGCGCTGGCGCAATTGTTCTAGGAATTGGGCACACGCAAGCCTTGGGCCTCGGAGGCGCGGATATTCGCCCCGCCTGAAAGGGTCAGCCATACTTCGCCGTCTTGCAGCTTCGCCTCGGTGACGCGCGAATAGGTGAGGGCTGAACGCTCCTCCAAAAGGGTTTCACCTGCATAGGCGCGGGTACTGAAGCTATAAAGCCCTTGCCCCAAAGGGTCACCCGAATTGCCGACACCTGCCCAAGTGAAATTGCTGTCACCAATAGGGATCGGCAAAGTCTGAACGGGCAGGCCGTTTTCATCGCTGACAACCAGCTCCATGCGATCGGCTTGCGCATGCGGAACCGCCGATAGCGTCAAGGGTGTGCCGGTAAATTGCGCCGGCGCGCTGGCGCGAACCTCCATCCCGAGCCAATTCGCAAATTGCCCCATTTCTGAGGCCGCGGAATTGGTCTGAAGCTCTTGTAGCAAGTCATTTGTGCGCACCTGCTGCTCAACCCCTGAAAAGGTTGCGAGTTGGGTCGCAAATTCGGTCGACTCCATCGGGTTGAGGGGGTCTTGATTTTGGATTTGAGTTGTCAGCATGCGCAAGAACGTCTCGAAATCCGAGGAGATCACAGGTGCGGCGGATGCGTTGCTGGTGCTGTTGGACGATAGGGTTGTTGTGTTTTGAAGGGGTTCCATTCTGGGTGCCTTTCTACAAACGCAGATCAAGACCATTGGTCTTGGGTTGGGGAATTGGAGATGCAGGGCTATCGCTCGGCTCGGCCAGCGATGAAGGCACATCTGTGTGCTGAAGATCGCTCTGCTCGGCAGCGTTGCCCTGCCCGCCATCCTGAAACGAAAACTCGGACCCAGCCAAACCAGATTGCGCAAATTCCTGCGCCAGCAGATCGGCATTTCGACGAAGCAGATCGAGGGTTTC
>Ga0209555_10002305_pt1 | contig 13523 bp, 10 predicted proteins | sample SaaInl85LU_5_DNA_FD_184643 | JGI IMG/M metagenome (GOLD analysis project Ga0209555, IMG submission 184643) | Marine microbial communities from expanding oxygen minimum zones in the Saanich Inlet - ESP_85LU_5_DNA (SPAdes) (version 2) | ecosystem: Environmental > Aquatic > Marine > Intertidal... | reverse complement strand
TCTAAGGCCTCTGAAAATAGCCCTACTCTTAAGGCCAAGTTTCCATTATTAAAAAGAGATTCGGATTTGAAGGCCTCACCTCTTAACCGATCAACACTAAAACCACTTTCTATCTGATACACCCTTTTACCCACACTATATGCCCCTGTACTATTTCCTGGATTGTTGGAGTTTATAATATCTGTGTATTGTGAAAAACCACAAATACTGAACAGGAACCCAAGGATAAACAAGCTCATTTTAAGTATTGATGGGCTTTGAAATATGGGTTTTTTATGCATTTTAAGATTATTTTAATCCCACACAAGCTTTTGTGCAGTTGTAGAATTGTATTTTTGGATAAATTTAATAAAGATAATGGGTTTTTTAAGTACACTTCTCTATATACTGTTGGGGTTTTATGTTTTTAAATGGCTTTTGAGATTATTTGCCCCTAAAATCATGGCATTTGCCTTAAAAAGATTACAGAAAAAAATGAATGATTCTTTCACTGGTTTTACAGAAAATCAAGGAGCAGCACCGCAGCAGGATACTTCAAAAAAGCCCCCTATTGCCAAAGAAAAAACACCCGTTGGGGAGTATATAGATTTTGAAGAAATTGAATAACTTAGGGCATGAATAATTTTATTGACAAAGCCATATTATACAGCATCTTAAAAGGGTTTGGGGTGCTTTTCCTTTTTGCAGTTGTTTCTGTTTCTTTTTTTTATCCTGTGTTGCAAGACAAACAAATTGAACAATCAGATATAGTTCAATACACAGGAATGGCTAAAGAGCAAAATGACTTTAGGTCACAAAATGGAGCGGAGCCTTATTGGACAAACAGTGCTTTTGGGGGTATGCCTACCTTTCAATTAGGGGCGCAATTTCCTAATAATTTAATAAAATCCCTAGACAGGGCAATTCGTTTTCTTCCCCGTCCGGCAGATTATTTATTCCTGTACTTTTTAGGTTTTTATTTGCTGCTCTGTAGCCTTAAAATTGACTACAGGATCGCTGTGTTAGGTGCTTTAGCTTATGGTTTTTCCACGTATTTTATCATAATATTAGGAGTAGGGCACAACGCCAAAGCCCATGCTTTGGGTTATATGCCCATGGTTTTGGCTGGTATTTTATGGGCATTTGATAAAAAATATTGGTTGGGATTTGGTGTAACAGCCCTTGCTATGGGTTTAGAAATTGTAGCCAACCATGTTCAAATGACTTTTTACTTTATGCTGTTGGTGCTCATTTTAGGAATTGTTTTCTTATGGTTTGCTTTTAAAGAAAAACAGCTCAAATCATTTTTTAAAACAGTGGGCATATTACTCTTTGCGGTACTGCTTGGTATTGGGATGAATGCCTCCATGTTACTCTCTACGAAGGAATATGCAGATTGGAGTACTAGAGGACCCTCTCCAGTGACAATTGCACCAGATGGCAGCCTGAAAGGCCCTAGTTCAGGACTGGATAAAGACTATATAACCTATTATTCCTATGGTCCGTTAGAGTCATTAAACTTAATGGTTCCAAGACTTACAGGGGGCTCATTTAAAGAATCACTAGGAAAAGAGTCAAATACCTATGAATTTTTAATAGCCCAGGGTGTCTCTGCTAGCAATGCATTGGATTTTTCTAGTAATCTACCGCTTTATTGGGGTCCACAGCCCCCGACATCTGGTCCTGCTTACTTAGGTATTAGTATTGTTGCCTTATTTTTTATTGGTTTTATATTGTATAAAAATAAGCTGCGTTGGGTTTTTTTAATTGGGGCATTATTCACCCTCATGCTTTCTTGGGGTAAGTTTTTTATGCCACTCACGGATCTAATGATTGATTATTTCCCTTTGTATGACAAATTTAGAGCAGTTTCATCCATTCAAGTAATTGTGGCACTATGTGTGCCTGCTTTAGCTAGTATTGGTTTGAACTACTTATTGGTCAAAAAAGACCTAAAGGAATTAGATAAATTAAAAGCGATCAGACTCGCGGCAGCTGTTTTTGCGGTACTATTAACACTTATATTTGGAGTGAGTTTTATATTAGATTATCAAGGGAACTCAGATGCTCAATTAGCCGCCATGTATGGCGATGCACTTTTAGAGGTCATTCAAAAAGACCGGGCTTTTGCCTTGAGGTCAGACTTAATACGATCTTTTCTGTTACTTTCAATACTCCTCGGTGGTTTATGGTGGGGAATTAAAAAGCAGTGGAGTCTACTCAAAATACTAGCTTTAGTGAGTATTGTTATTCTCATAGATCTAATTGGTGTAGCCAAGCGCTATGTAAACGCAGATAATTTTGTTTCTGCAGCAAAAGTGACTAAACCATTTACAGCTAATGCCATAGATAAAGAGATCTTAAAAGACACGACTATTTACCGTGTTTATGACATGTCAGAGGGTATTAACGGGGCTAGAACTTCCTATTTCCATAAATCAATAGGGGGTTACCATGCGGCCAAGCCTAGAGCAATAGAAGACCTATTTGAATTTCATATTTACCAAAGTCATTTGGAAATTTTACACATGTTAAATGTAAAGTACGTTATTCAGCCTTCTGAAACCGGCACCCCAAGTTTGGCCATTAATCAAAATGCTAATGGGAATGCTTGGTTTGTAAAAGAATTGGTGGGTGCTAAAGACCACAACGATTGGTTGCAAGGACTGAATGAATTAAATACAAAATCTCAGGCAAGCTTGCTTTTGAGTGATGTAGAAATTTTTAAAGAAAATGGTTTAATTCAGTCCAATACTACTAGTGGAGCCTATATTATAGGCCCTTCAAAAGAGGATAATTCACCTAATAATTCATTAAATGATCAAGAAATAATACCGTCTATTGATTTAATCTCCTACAGTCCCAATCGAATGCTTTACCAGTCCAATCATTCGGATAGGGGCTTTGCTGTTTTTTCGGAAATGCATTATCCATCTGGTTGGACAGCAAGTGTAGATGGGGAGTTGGTGCCCATAAAAAAAGTGAACTATGCTTTAAGGGGTATAGAGGTACCTGAAGGTTCACATAAAATAGTTTTTGAATATAAGCCTGAGGTAGTTTACAAGAGCAGCAGAATAGCCCTTTCAAGTTATGTTATATTTATACTCCTGATTGGCGTAGGAATTTATTTCGGAATTAAAGCAAAGTCTATTCAATAGCTACTGATTGTTTAAGGATTAACCCAATGGAAGAAAAGAGGAACAACCAAGTAAACATCAATACCAATCCTAAGGTATTGTTGATAGCCTATTACTGGCCTCCAGCTGGTGGTCCAGGAGTACAGCGGTGGTTTCATTTTGTAAGACATTTGCCTTCATTTGGTATAACTCCAGTAGTTTATGTTCCTGAAAACCCGCAATACCCTATTGTAGATCAGTCTTTGACAGAAGATTTACCCAAAGAAGTCGTTCTAATTAAAAGACCCATTTCCGAACCTTATAAATGGATTTCTTGGTTGTTTAAAAAAAAGACCCAACAATTGAGCCAAGGTTTGATTCAAGAAAACAAACCGAGTTTATTGGAGCGTTTTATGCGGTTTGTCAGAGGTAATTTCTTTATTCCAGATGCGCGGGTTTCCTGGGTAACTCCTTCAATAGCCTTTTTGTCACAGTATATTAATGAGCAGGGTATAGAGACCATCATATCTACGGGTCCACCACATAGCATGCATCTTATTGCCAATGAATTGGTTAAGATTCATACCAGACTTAAATGGATTGCTGACTTTAGAGATCCATGGACCACCATAGGCTATCACAATGATTTATATATGACGCACTGGGCTCAGAAGAAGCATTTAAAGCTAGAAAGAACCGTTTTACAATCTGCACACACGATTTTAACAACCAGTTACACCACTAAAGCCCTTTTTTCAAAAAAGACAGCGACTCCAATAGAGGTCATTACCAATGGATTTGAACCATTTGAGAACGCGTCGCTAATAAGTCCCGAGGAAAATAAATTTAGCCTGGTTCATATTGGGTCTTTACTCTCTAAGAGAAATCCAAAAATTCTTTGGGAGGCCATAGAGGAATTGGTTACAGAAAATAAATTATTTGCGGCCCAACTCAGTCTAGATTTTGTTGGCTTGGTGAGTGATGAAGTAAAAGCAACTATTGCCGCTCATGGCTTAGCATCTTATTGTAATTTTCACGGGTATATTTCTCATGATGAAGCGAGAAAGCAGCAATATACCGCTCATTTATTGTTGCTTATTGAAATTGACTCTGAAGCGCATAAAGGGATTATACCAGGTAAAATTTTTGAATACCTCCAATCTTTGCGACCTATACTAGCTATTGGTCCACAGGATTGGGATGTAGCACAGCTACTTCCTGAAAATGATTTTAATGCCCTTAGGACTTATCAAGACAAGGCCATGGTTAAATCTTTTATAAAGACTAGATTTAATGCAGGGACAGTAATTTCTACTGAAATTAATCCAAATTTACGCAAATATGAGCGTAAAAATTTAACGGAAGAATTGTCTAAAATCATAAAAAATTTGAAGCGATCTTAATATGGGGGTAGTGGTAAGGCAATCCATTCAAAATACCATAAGCACTTATTTGGGCTTTGGACTAGGGGCAATAAACACCTTGGTGTTGTACACCCGTATTTTACCGGTGTCTTCTTATGGGCTTTTATCCATTCAGCTCTCTGTAGCTACTTTACTATTGCCTTTGTTTCTTTTTGGACTCCCCAATACGATCATTAAATTTTATCATAAAAATACTTCTGCTGAAGAGTCTGCTAGACTCAACGCTTTTTCATTGTATTTCCCCTTGCTTTTCATTTTTATAGCTTTTGTTTTTGTACTTTTTTTTAGGTCTGGTGTATTTCCATTTTTACTTCAAAAATACGCTTATGTGGCTCCTTATTCTTGGCACATTCTTGGCATAGGTATTGGAATGACTTATTTCGAGATTGGCTATGCTCAGGCAAGGATGGTCTTAAAGACTGCCTTTGGTAATATCCTCAAAGAAATATTTCACAGGTTTTGTATTGCATTGGGTCTAATAGGTCTTTATTTTGATTGGCTTACGCTAGAGCATTTTTTTGTGTTTTTGGTAGGAATTCATTTTTTAAGGGCAATAGTGATGTATGTTTACCTCTGGCGCAACTGTGACATTTCCTTTTCTTTTAGACGTCCAGAGAAGTTAAAGTCTTATTTAAATTACAGTTTGTTTATGTTCCTAGGGGGAACTGCAGCCGTTGTCATTTTGGAAATAGACAAGCTTATGATTTATACATTTGTCAATATTGATCAAGTGGCTTTTTATACAGTAGCTGTTTTTATGGCCACTATAGTGGGTGTTCCAGCTCGGTCTATGTATCAAATAACGGCGCCTATTACGGCTAGATTACTTCATGACAATGACTTTAAAGGGTTACAATCACTCTACAAGCAAAGTTCCTTGAATTTAGGGATGGCAGCGGGAGGTGTTTTGTTACTTTTAGCCGTTAACTTGGAGACCATTTATAAGTTTATTCCCCAAGCATATGGAGGTACCACGGTCTTAGTGTTGTTAATTGGTTCCAGCAAATTTTGCGACGCATTGCTAGGGAATAACAATGCCATTTTATTTAACTCTCCTTATTATAAAAGCATTTTGCGATTTGGGCTATTTTTAGCATTTATGACGGTAGTTTTAAATTATTTATTTATTCCAAAGTTTGGTATAATGGGCGCTGCAATAGCTTCTTTTTTAGCGATTACTTTCTACGACACCGCCAAAGTAATTTATGTGAATGTCAAGTATAGTATGCACCCTTTTAGTAAAGGAACCGCTTACTTATTGATTATTATCACAGTTTCTTTTACATTGGCCCAATGGATGCCAAACCTAGAAAATAGGTATATGTCTATTGTAGTAAATACCCTTTTCACAGCAATCGTATACGTTGGATTACTGTATTTCTCCAACATATCGGCAACTTTTAACGGCCTTGTGAATAGGGGCAAAAAGAGGCTGTTTTAACAGACTTATATTACAATTTCTCTTTTAAATAAGCTGCGGTGACAGAGTTCTTATCTTTGACCAAAACTTCTGGGGGGCCTTGGGCAATAACTTGCCCTCCATGGATTCCACCACCAGGACCTAGGTCAATAATATGATCTGCACACTTGATCAAATCAATATTGTGTTCAATAACCACCATGGAATGCCCTTTGTCTAAAAGGGCATTAAAGGCCCCTAACAAGCGGTTAATGTCATGAAAGTGAAGCCCGGTTGTGGGCTCGTCAAATATAAATAAGGTCTTGTCTTTGGTATTGCCCTTTACTAAAAATGAGGCCAGTTTTATACGTTGTGCTTCTCCACCAGATAGGGTAGAGGAGGATTGACCCAAAGCCACATACCCCAGTCCAACATCTTCAAGCGCTTGAATCTTTTGGCAGAGTTTGTTTTCTCCATGAAGTTTAAAGAATGCCAATGCGTCTGAAACAGTCATTTGCAGTACATCAAAGATGGACTTGTCGTGAAATTTCACTTCTAAGACTTCTTTTTTGAATCTTTTACCCTCACAGGCATCGCACCCTAGGTGCACATCTGCCATAAACTGCATTTCAACAGTGATTTCTCCTTCTCCCTTACATTTTTCACAACGTCCTCCTTCTACATTAAAAGAAAAATGTTTGGGTAGGAAACCCCTGAGTTTGCTCATAGGTGCTTTTGAAAAAATAGCCCTAATATCGTCATAAGCCTTTAGATAGGTTACCGGGTTAGATCTTGAAGACCTTCCAATGGGGTTTTGGTCTATATACTCTACATGTTTAAGATTTTTATGCTGCATCTCATAACTGCTGTGCTGACCAATTTTCATTCCAAATCCTCCAAGTTCCTTCTGAACAATGGGATAGAGTAATTTTTTAACTAAGGTAGATTTTCCGGATCCCGAAACCCCTGTAATGATGGTGAGCATTCCTAAGGGAATAGTAAGGTCTATGTTTTGAAGGTTGTGTTCTCTACCGCCCTTAATTTTTACGTATTGATCAGAACTCCTTCTTTTTTTTGGTAGTGGAATTTCCATTCTACCATCTAAATATTGGGCAGTGAGGGTATTTGTTTTTAATAGTTCCTTGAGGGTCCCTTGCGCCACCAATTCTCCTCCTAGTGTTCCAGCCTCAGGACCAATGTCAAAAACAAGGTCTGCAGCTTTCATAATATCTTCATCGTGCTCTACCACTATGACTGTATTTCCAAGGTCTCTTAAGCGTTTGAGTACTTCAATTAAGTTTGTAGTGTCTTTCGGGTGCAAGCCTATACTGGGCTCATCTAAAATATACATGGATCCCACCAAACTACTCCCCAAAGAGGTTGCTAGGTTAATTCGCTGACTTTCTCCTCCAGACAATGTATTGGATTTTCTATTTAAAGTAAGGTAGTTTAATCCTACCTGGCTCAAGAAAGAAAGCCTACTGTGTATCTCTGCTAAAATTCTTTTAGAAATATCTGTGTCGATTTTACTCAGTGTTAATTGATTGAAAAACAATTGCAGCTTGTCTATTGGCATTGCGACCAATTCGCCAATATGTTTTCCACCAACTTGGACATAAAATGATTCTTTTTTAAGCCTAGCACCTTGGCATTTATTACAAATTGTTTTCCCTCTATATCTAGAGAGCATGACCCTATTTTGAATTTTATAGCTTTTTTCTTCTAGTGTCTGGAAAAAAGAATGAATTCCCTTAAAGGTTTTATTGCCATTCCAAACCAATTCTTTTTGCGTCTCAGATAATTCAAACCAAGGCTTGTGAATGGGTATATTAGACGCTGCAGCGTTTTCAATGAGCTTGTCTTTGTGCTTACTCATGCTTTCTCCTCTCCAGGGCGCAATGGTATTTTCATAGATAGATAAGCCTGTATTGGGAATAACCAGATCTGGATCTATGCCCATAATATCTCCATATCCTTCACAGGCATCACATGCTCCGTAGGGATTATTAAAACTGAATAGGTGTAGAGAAGGTATGGTAAATTCTTGTCCGTCTAGAGCAAAAAGATTGCTAAAATCTACTGTTTCTTTAGTGTTTAAATCTCTGACAATACAGTGCCCTTTGCCTTCAAAAAATGCAGCTTCAATAGCGGAAGCGAGCCTATTGAAATAATCTTCATCATCTGCGGTAACTATTCTGTCTACCACTAGATTAAACTTATTTGGAAGCTTGGTAATTTCTGATGAAATTCGAATCACTTCCCCTTTGACCTCTATCCTTGCAAAACCTTGTTTTGAAAACAATTGGACCATTTTTACAGGGTCTTTGTCTTTGGGTACTTCAATGGGAGCCAAAAGCAATAATTTATGCTTTAGAGGGAATGTTTTAATGTGATGGATAACATCTGACACCAAGTGTTTCTTAACTTCCTTTCCACTGATGGGCGAATACGTTTTCCCTATTCTAGCGAATAATAACTTAAGATAGTCGTAAATTTCAGTAGAAGTCCCCACTGTAGATCTAGGATTGCTAGTGTTTACTTTTTGTTCTATGGCAATTGCTGGGGCAATTCCCTTAATGTAGTCTACTTGAGGTTTGTCTAATTTCCCCAAAAATTGTCTGGCATAAGCAGACAAACTTTCCACATACCTTCTTTGTCCTTCTGCGTATAGGGTGTCAAAAGCTAGAGAAGATTTTCCTGAGCCTGAGAGACCTGTGATTACTATGAAATTATTTCTAGGAAGTACAACATCTATATTTTTTAAGTTGTGCAATTTGGCCCCTTTAATGATGATATTCTTTTTAGGGTCTATTTCTTCTAGGTTTTTATAGGGTGTTTTAGTATTCAGGGTCATAGGAAGTATAGGAGAATGTTTCAAAAACAATTAAGTTTTAAAGATAAGTGATTTACTATATTTTTTTAATATATTTGAGTGTAATATTTAATTGTTAGCCTATAAAACACGGATACTTTTAACCATCATGAATTTTTTCTAGTCCTATAATTTTTTAGGGACATGATTAATTTGTGTCTAATTTGTATCCTATGCGTACTATTTTAAATAATACACAATCCAATAATTTTAACGCTACAGTTCTCACTGACAGCCAATTAGTTTCAGACTATTTGCTTGGAAACCGAAATGCTTTGTCTCTTTTAGTAGAGAGACATAGGGCAAAGACCTATAGGTTTATATATACTAAGGTTCAAGATGCAGAGCTCGCCTCTGACATTGTTCAAGATACTTTTTTAAAAGTGATCAAAACCCTAGATAAAGGGGGGTATAGAGATGAAGGTAAGTTTGTTTCCTGGGTCATGAGAATTGCCCACAACCTTGTGATTGACCACTTTAGGCGTCTAAAAAAAATGCCTATGACTTATGAAAAGTCCGATTATTCTGTCTTTTCATTTTTATCGGATTCCTCAAAAACAAGGGAAGAAACAATGATTCAGGAACACATAGAGTCTAATTTACACCATATCATAAATTGTTTGCCAGCAGACCAATTGGAGGTAGTTTCCCTGAGAATCTTTAAAGAACTCAGTTTTAAAGAAATATCGGAACAAACTGGCGTTAGTATTAATACAGCGCTCGGCAGAATGAGGTATGCACTGATAAATATTAGAAAAATGGCCTCAGAAAATCAGATAGACCTCTTGGCGTCTTAGCGTAATTTACGTGCTAGCATGGCCATCTTATTGTAGGGCTTTATGTTATACTTATCGCTTTTTCTTTAAATATTGATCAATCACTGTCTTGCGACCAATCGTTTTTGTGATAATATCTTTGTCAAGATCCCAGCCTCTAGCTGGTGAGTATTCTCTTCCGTACCAAATAATTTGTAAATGAAGGTCGTTCCAAAGCGCTTTTGGAAATAATCGCTTAGCGTCCTTCTCTGTTTGCACCACATTTTTTCCATTAGTAAACCCCCACCGATACATTAATCTGTGAATATGTGTGTCTACTGGGAATGCTGGAATTCCAAAAGCTTGTGCCACTACTACACTAGCGGTTTTATGTCCTACTGCAGGGAATGTCTCCAGTATTTCTATATCCTGAGGTACTATCCCATTATGCGATTTTACTAGAATTTCAGAAAGCCCGTGTATTCCTTTAGCCTTCATTGGGGAGAGCCCTACAGGCCTTATAATGTCTTGAATCTCTTTGACGGTTAGTTTTACCATATCAAAGGGGTTGTCTGCTTTTTTAAATAGCAGTGGTGTAATTTTATTCACCCTTACATCCGTGCTTTGGGCAGACAACAATACAGCTATTAAAAGAGTATATGGATCTTTATGATCCAAAGGGATGGGTATTTCAGGGTATAAATCCCTTAGGGTATTAATGGTGAAATTTACTTTTTCTAGTTTGGTCATTAATGAGTAATTTTAAAAAAATAACAATAATTTTCGTTTGTATTTTATTACAAGCGTTAAAAGCTAAAAATTGCTAAGATGAAAACACTACAAGTAGGAGACAAAGTTCCCTCATTTACTGCGGTTAGCCAAGATGGAAGCCCATTCAACTTATCAGATTATAACGACACTAAATTAGTGGTTTTTTTCTACCCTAAGGCAAGCACGCCTGGATGTACTGCAGAGGCTTGTGATTTAAGAGATCATTATGAAGTACTCAATGAGAAGGGCTACAGTATTGTAGGTGTCAGTGCAGATGACACCAATAAGCAAACTAAGTTTAGAGATAAATATAGTTTTCCATTTCCATTATTAGCAGACACTGATAAATCTGTGATTACTGCTTTTGGGGTATGGGGTCCAAAAAAGTTTATGGGAAGAGAGTACGATGGTATTCACAGAATGACTTTTGTAGTAGAAAAAGGAGTGGTTTCGCACGTCATTGATAAGGTTAAAACAAAAGAACACGCCGCACAGATATTGGCGTTGTAGCTTTTAAAAAAAAAAGGCCAATGTGCATGAAACACAGTGGCCTTTAAATTTTAATAAAAAGTCAATATATTTTTAAGGTTGTGAAATTGAAGTTTAAAAATAAGGCCTTTATGCTTTTAGCGCTTTGGCTTTATTTTGAAACAAATCCTTTTGTTTTATGAGCTCAGCGATACCCTTAGGCAATTCATCTTCCCAACCAGGGGTATTGTTGGCAATCATTTCAAATACCTTTCTGGAAAAAATATCCAATACTTCTGGTTCGTAATCTATGATGTCCATTACTTTGCCATTGTATTTAAAGAATTTATAAAGCTCCTTCATTCTTGGGTGAACCTTTACGCTGTTTGAGGTCAGAATTTCACCAGTTTCCTGGTCTTTCATGGGATATAAATACACTTTAAGGTCTTTAAAGAACAGTTTTCCAAAAGCTTCTAAAATGCCTCCACTGAGGTGTCTGTAATATTTCTCGTCAAAAATGTCCACTAGGTTATTAACCCCCATGGTTAAGCCAATCTTAGCTTTTGTGTAATTATTGAAATACTCTACAAGCTTGTAATATTCTTGGAATTTAGAAATAAGTACGGTATGGCCTAATGAACAGAGAAGTTCTGCGCGGTCCATAAAATCCTGTTCGTCTATTTCTCCTGAGGCCTTTAAGTTGGATAAGGTAATTTCAAATATAACAATCGTATTGTCAGGATCTACTGTAGCCTCTTTTCTAAATATATCGAATGACTTTTCAAACATATCCATATTAACCTTGGTAACGGGTCTGAAACTACCTCTCAAGGCAAGTATATTTTTCTTGTAAAGCACCGCTGCAGGAAGTAAGTTATTTCCGTCAGGACCGAACATTACTGCATCTGTCATATTATTTTTAATGAGTTCTAGACTCATTAACCTATTGTCTACATTCTTAAAGTTAGGCCCTGAAAAATTAATCATATCTATCTCTAGAATGTCTTTTTCAATATGATCGTATAAATACTTTAATATTTTTTTTGGCTTATCGTATTTGTAGAAAGCACCATAAATAAGGTTAACGCCCAAAACACCTAAGGTCTCTTGTTGGAGTCTTGCCTCGTTTTGCTTAAACCTCACATGAAGTATAATCTCATCTAATTCCTTTTGATTAGGATCTAATTGAAATTTAATTCCAACCCATCCATGTCCTTTGAATTTTTTGGCAAAATCTATGGTTGCTACAGTATTTGCATATGAAAAGAATAGTCTGTCTGGATGAGATTTTCTACTAATTCTGTCCTCCATGAGATTCATTTCATGGGCCAGCATCTTTTTTAATCTTGGCTGGGTTACATATCTTCCGTCGTCTTCAATGCCATAAATGGCATCACTAAAATCCTTGTCATAGGCACTCATAGCTTTGGCTATAGTTCCTGAGGCGCCTCCAGCTCTAAAAAAATGCCTAGCAGTTTCTTGTCCAGCACCAATTTCAGAGAAAGTTCCATAAATGTCAGGATTCAAATTAATCCTGAGTGTTTTTGCCTTTGTAGAAGGTATATTGGTGAAAGCAGTTTCTTTTTTCAAAACAGAAGCCATGTAGATTGTTTTAATTGCAACAAAGTTAAAAAGATTGTAGAAGCTAATCCCTATTAAAATCATAAATTTGAAAAAAAATAAAGCTTTTGACTGTTCGTTTTTTAGGTACTGGAACTTCTCAAGGAATCCCTGTAATTGGGAGCAATCACCCTGTGTGTTTAAGTGACAATCCTAAAGACAAAAGACTGCGTGTATCTGTACTAATATCATGGGATCATTTTAATTATGTCATTGACTGTGGTCCAGATTTTAGGGCGCAAATGTTAGCGGCTAACCCAACATCTTTAGAGGGCTTAATATTTACCCATGAACATGCTGATCATACAGCTGGTTTGGACGACATTAGACCTTTTTTCTTTAGACAGGGTGCTATTCCAATTTATGCACACAAACGCGTATTAAAGTCTTTAAAGAAACGCTTTGGCTATATTTTTAATGAGGCCAATAAATATCCTGGTGCACCTTCAGTAGTTTCCCATAGGGTTAAAAAAAACAGTCCTTTTACGCTCAACGGAAAACAAGTTATTCCTATTAATGCCAAGCACAATACTTTACAGGTATTTGGTTATAGAATAGATGCATTCGCTTATTTAACGGATATTAAAACCATTTCAGCATTCGAAACCTCTAAACTATCAGGACTAGAAGTTCTTGTGGTGAATGCACTGAGAGAAGAGCCACACTACAGTCATTTTAATTTAGAGGAAGCCATAGCATTCGCCCAAAGGGTAGGTGCCAAAAAAACCTATTTCACTCACATAAGCCATCATTTGGGTTTTCACGATCAGGTAGCATTAAAACTTCCAGAAAACATTTACTTGGCTTATGATTCACTCACTATATCTATTTAACTATGAAGTCAAGAATTTTTATGTATCTGTTTATTTTCACTGCATTGATTGCACTATATCAATTTAAAAGTGCCTCAAATTATGTAGAAAATACACAGCTAGCCCTTGCAAAATACCAAGAAACTGCAGAAGAACAGATAAAAGTTTCTGCCAAGGTTAAATCCCTTGAATCACAATTGGAAATGGCTGAATTATTTGATCTAAAGTACAATCAAGAGGGACTATTGTTGTTGGAAAATCAGTATGAGGGACCACAAGAGATCAGTGATTTTATTTCAGATGCACT
>Ga0209555_10002302_pt1 | contig 13532 bp, 14 predicted proteins | sample SaaInl85LU_5_DNA_FD_184643 | JGI IMG/M metagenome (GOLD analysis project Ga0209555, IMG submission 184643) | Marine microbial communities from expanding oxygen minimum zones in the Saanich Inlet - ESP_85LU_5_DNA (SPAdes) (version 2) | ecosystem: Environmental > Aquatic > Marine > Intertidal... | reverse complement strand
TATACTTTGGTATCTAGGATTTGTACTCGCATCTGTTCTTGTGAGACCTCTTGGATAAAAGAAATCAAATTTTACTTGTTGAATGCTTTTCACCCCTTTTCTTGCCTTTGAACCTGCTTTTACTTTATATCTTTTTTGAGCGTATTTGTATGGTGCTATTCTAAGTTTTGTAGGTATTTCTAAAAAAAATGAAATATTATCTCCTTTTTGAATACCTGTAAAAAAGTTCATGTAGCTATATTGAACTCCAAAAGAGTATCCGTTCTTCTTGTATTGAAGACCAATATTTGGAACGATAATTCCACCTCCATTAACCAATGTTCTATAGCCACCTCCACCACCAACATAAATATTAGTGTCAAAAAAAAGATTTTTATAAATGGCTAAATTTGTTCCTAAATTTACACCTAGGGTAAATAAACCTCCCTGATCTCCAGTTATAGCTGTATAAAACCCAGCACCCGTATATAACCAACTATTTAGTGGAATATAATAATTTAAACCTGCAAATCCCATTTTGGGTTCTAAGGCGTATGATACTTTATCAGTAGGCTGAGGAATAGTAAGGTAGCTTACTCTAATTTTATTGTTCATTTCTAGAAAAGGAAGCGAAGAGAATGTAAGTTCTGATTGCGAAAAAATAGCAATAGAAAACACATAAATAGCTAAACTTATTAATCCTTTCATAAAAGACCTTATCTAAAATTCACTTGTAAAATGTAATTTAACTGACGGATATTTACTTTGCGTCATTTGAATAGTAAAAGCAGAATCTGCTAAAAACACCAACTGCCCCTGTTTGTCTTTGGCTAAGTAACGTTGTTTGACACGTTTAAACTCTTTAAATTCTTCATTCTTAATATCTTCTGGTTTTACCCAACAAGCCTTGTGAACGTGTAAATTCTCATAGGTACATTTTGCACCATATTCGTGTTCTAAACGGTACTGTATTACTTCATATTGCAGCGCACCAACAGTACCTATAACTTTTCTTCCGTTCATATCTAGGGTAAACAATTGCGCAACCCCTTCATCCATAAGTTGGTCTAAACCTTTATACAATTGTTTAGATTTCATCGGGTCAGCATTGTTTACGTATCTAAAATGTTCTGGAGAAAAACTAGGAATTCCTTTAAAACTCAATTGTTCTCCTTCAGTTAGGGTATCTCCAATTTTAAAATTTCCAGTATCATGTAATCCCACAATATCACCAGGAAAAGATTCGTCTACAATTTCTTTTTTTTCAGCAAAAAATGCATTTGGACTAGAAAATTTCACTTTTTTACCATTTCTTACATGTAAATAAGGAGCATTTCGTTTAAATTTTCCAGAAACTATTTTTATGAATGCTAATCTGTCCCTGTGTTTAGGATCCATATTTGCATGAATCTTAAATACAAAACCGGTTAATTTTTCTTCCTTAGCGTCTACCAATCGCTCTTCCGCATTTTTTGGTTGAGGAGAGGGAGCAATTTCAATAAAAGCATCTAATAATTCTTTTACCCCAAAATTATTAAGTGCAGAGCCAAAAAATACGGGTTGTAACTCTCCATTCAAATACTCTTCTTGGTTGAATTTAGGATATACTTCTTCAGCCAATTCTAATTCTTCTCGGAGTGTTTCAGCAGCAGCTTTTCCGATGGTATCGTCTAATTCAGGATTAGAAATGTCATCAAATTCTACACCTTCAGACACTGTTTGTTTGTTATCTCCAGAAAATAGATTCAATTTTCGCTCCCAGATGTTATAAATTCCTTTAAAATCATATCCCATACCTATTGGAAAACTCATAGGGGTAACTCGCAAACCTAGTTTTTGTTCCACTTCATCCAACAGATCGAAAGCATCTTTACCCTCTCTATCCAGTTTGTTTATAAAAACGAGCATTGGTATGCTTCGCATTCTACAAACTTCAACCAACTTTTCAGTTTGTGGCTCAACACCTTTAGCAACATCAATTACAACAATAACACTATCTACAGCTGTTAATGTTCTAAAAGTATCTTCAGCAAAATCTTTATGACCAGGTGTATCTAAAATATTTATCTTTTTATTTTTGTAGATAAATGCCAATACTGATGTTGCTACAGAAATTCCACGTTGGCGTTCAATCTCCATAAAATCTGAAGTAGCTCCTTTTTTTATTTTGTTGTTTTTTACAGCACCTGCTTCTTGAATTGCACCACCAAAAAGTAACAGTTTTTCGGTCAGAGTAGTTTTTCCGGCATCTGGATGCGAAATAATTCCAAACGTTCTTCTGCGTTGTATTTCCTCTAAAAATGTCATTTACGAAATTTGAGGTACAAAGATAGGTTTTTCTATATTTTTATAAGCGTTAGAAAACTGAAATATAAATAAACAAATAATTGTTTATTTAACAATTTTTACGTCATATTTACATTTTGAATGGGCCATTGACCTGGATCTACTTTTACTTGTTCCATTTCGTGCATGGCTTCAAAACCAGAGATAACTTCTCCAAAAACAGTATGTGCTCCATCTAAATGGTGAGCACCATCTTTTTTAGTGACTATGTAAAATTGAAATGGACTAGATAGTTTATTTGGGTTATTATCCCACTCTCTAGCAGCGGCTAACGCACCATATTTGTGTTTTCTATTGTTACGAAACTCAGGTCTTAATAAATAATTATCATACTTCATTCGTTTTTTAATCATTTCATATTCATCTGAGTTTCCTCCTTGAATAACAAAACCTTTAGCTACTCTATAAAATTCTGTGGTATTAAAATATTCGATCTTCGTTAAAAAAATAAAGTTAGCCCTGTGTATAGGTGTATCTTTATAAAGTCGCAAAGTAATGTTTCCAAACTTTGTTTCAATCATAACTTTTTCTTCTTTGTTTTGCTTGCCGAATTCTGTAAAAAAAGCTTCAAAATTATTTCTATTTAAACTATCCCAGGGCTTTTCTACTTCCTTTTGTTTTGAGATTTTTAGGTTTTCTTTGGAGTCTAAAGACTCCAGTTTTGTTTTATAGGGCTCTTTTTTTTCAATTTTAGAACAATAAGAAAAAGAAAACACCACTATAAGTAGTAATAAATAGTTACACATAATATTAAAAAACTTTCACAAATATAATTGTTGGATGTTAAGGGGTGACTAAATTTGAATTTTTTGTAATTATTTTATGTTTTTGAGGAAATGTAATTTCTTATTTTTGTAGTAATGAAGGAACTAGTAATTTTAATCGATAAAAATGATAATCCTATTGGATTGATGGAAAAGATAGAAGCTCATGAAAAGGCATTATTACACAGAGCATTTTCAGTTTTTATTTTTAACAAAAAAGGGGAGTTGATGCTGCAACAACGTGCTGCAAAAAAATACCATTCACCTTTGTTATGGACAAACACTTGCTGTTCTCATCAAAGAGACGGTGAAACTAATATAGAGGCTGGTAAAAGGAGGCTTCTTGAAGAAATGGGGTTTGTTACTGAGTTGAAAGAACTCTTCTCTTTCATTTACAAAGCTCCTTTCGATAACGGGTTGACAGAACATGAATTAGATCATGTAATGATTGGTTATTATGATGATGAACCTAATTTAAACACTGATGAAGTAGAACGTTTCAAGTGGATGTCTTTGGAGGATGTAAAGGCTGATATTGAAAAAAGACCAAAGAAATATACTGCTTGGTTTAAAATTATTTTTGAAAAATCTTACGATAAATTGAAAAATGCCTAAGGTTACAGTTCATAGAAAAGCGCATTTCAATGCTGCACATAGACTATACCGCAAAAATTGGTCTGAAGAGAAAAATCGTAAAATTTTTGGCAAATGTAGTAATGCAAATTATCATGGGCATAATTATGAATTAATCGTTTCTCTTTTTGGTGAGATTAACCCAGAAACTGGCTATGTTTTTGACTTGGGAGTTTTAAAGGGATATATTAAAACAGAAATTGAGGATTGTTTTGACCATAAAAATTTAAATTTAGACGTTCCTGAATTTAAGAATCTAAATCCTACAGCAGAAAATATTAGTGTTGTGATTTACGATAAATTGAAAAAATTATTACCTAAAGATCTCCAGCTTACCGTGACACTTTACGAAACTCCAAGAAACTTTGTAACGTATTCTGGAGTATAGTTATGACTAGTTTATTTCTTTAGTTGTAAAGGAGGTATCATTTATCTTAATAGTATATTTGTTAAAATAAAAAATTACTTTATGAAAGTTATTGCCATGATTCCTGCACGTTATAGTGCATCTCGTTTTCCAGGTAAATTGATGAAAGATTTAGGAGGAAAGCCAGTAATTTTAAGAACATATGAGGCAACTGTACAAACCAATTTATTTCATGAAACTTATGTGGTAACCGATTCTGAAGTTATTTTTAAATCTATTGAAGAAGCGGGAGGAAAAGTGATTTTAAGTAAAAAAGACCACGAATGTGGTTCTGATAGAATTGCTGAAGCTGTTAAAAATATTGAAACAGATATTGTAATTAATGTTCAAGGTGATGAGCCTTTTATTGACGAATCTTCTCTTGAGAAGTTGATTGCTGTTTTTAGAAATGATATTGAAAAAAGTATCGATTTGGCTTCTTTAAAAGTTGAAATTACCAAACAAGAAGAGATAGAAAATATAAATAATGTAAAAGTAATTACAGATATGAATGATCTGGCAATTTACTTTTCTAGAAGTCCAATTCCTTTTCATAGAGATAAAAGTATGCATGTAAAATATTACAAGCATATTGGGGTGTATGCTTTTAGAAAACAAGCGTTATTAGATTTTTATAAAACTCCAATCACACCACTAGAAGCTGCCGAGAAGATTGAAGCTATTAGATATCAAGAAATTGGTAAAAAAATCCAAATGATAGAAACTAAGTCACAAGCTATTGGTATTGATACTCCTGATGATTTAAAAAAAGCGATTCAACTGTTTAAGAAGTAATTAATGATTTACTACGAAAATATAAAAGTTATTGCTTTTGATGCTGATGATACACTTTGGGTGAATGAGACTTATTTTAGGGAAGCAGAACATGAGTTTGCTCAGCTTCTTGCTAAATACGAAACTGAAAACAAAATTGACCAAGAATTATTTACAATAGAAATAAAAAATCTTTCATACTATGGTTATGGTATAAAAGGTTTTGTATTGTCTATGATTGAATGTGCTTTAGAATTATCAAACTATCAGCTAAATCCAAGAATTATACAGAGGATTTTAGATATTGGTAAAGAAATGTTAAAAAAACCAATAGAATTATTGCCGCATATTGAAATGGTTTTGAAAGCACTACAACCTAACTATAGATTGATAGTAGCAACAAAAGGAGATTTATTGGACCAAGAACGAAAGTTAGAGAAATCCAATTTATTGCAATATTTTCATCATATAGAGGTAATGAGTGATAAAAAAGAAAAAGACTATAAGAAATTACTAAGTCATTTAGACATTACTCCATCCGAGTTTTTAATGATTGGAAACTCCTTAAAATCAGATGTATTACCGCTGATTAATATAGGAGCAAGTGCAGTTCATGTTCCTTTTCATACTACATGGAAGCATGAAGAAGTCGCAGAAAAAGAGCAGTCTAAAACAGCATATAAAACTGTTGCTAATTGTAAAGAAATTCTCAGTTTGTTTAAATAATGGTTAACTTTGTAGGTGAATAAATATATATATAATTATGGCAAGTATTAAACGATTAAAAAAAGAGGTAAACTATGTGTTGGGTGATGTAATAACCTACACTTTAGATATAGCATCATTAAAAAAGAAACGTAAAGAGGGTAATGTGATTGTAGACGAAACTATTGATGTTTTTGACGAATTAATTGCCAAAGTAAATGCTAATGGGATAGAAAATAAAAAACAACATTTTAATACAATTAAAATCGAATTACAAAAAAAAGCTACTGATTTAATTGAAAAAGTAAATGCGTTGTAATTAACAAAGATTTAATTTTTTCTTTTAACTATAACATTGTTTTTTGCGTGAAATTTGAAAGTGTAAGTAATTTAAAAATAATACCAATAAACTTTTAAAATCACGGCAAGAGCAATATTCGAGCTTACTAAAATTGTTTCGCAAAAAGTAAGTTTTAGTTTAGAGTTGTTTTGTAAAAAAGTTTCAAGTCCGTTAACAAGACGATGACCATACGAAGTTGAAGAATTGGTGATTTGGTTAAAAGAACTTACTAAAAACAAATTAGAATTGTCAGTTTGTTTAAAACTCATAGAGTAAAAAAGGAAGAAATTTGCTTCCTTTTTTATTTTATAACTAGACCTGCTCTTTTAAAATTTTAATTTCATCACGAAATTTTGCAGCCGCAATAAAATCTAATTCTTTAGCAGCAGTTTCCATGTGTTTTCTTTTTTGACGAATACGCTTTTCAATTTCTTCTTTTGGCAAGTATTGCAAATCTTGCTCAGCTGCCTTTTGTTTTGCATTTTCGTAATGATAACTTGTTACAGCTGTTCTAGATAAAGTATTGTCTATTTTCTTATGAATCTGTTTAGGAACTAAGTTGTTTGCAGTGTTGTAAGCAATTTGTTTTTCTCTTCTTCTATTAGTTTCGTCAATTGTTTTTTGCATACTCTCCGTAACCTTATCTGCATACATTATAGCCAATCCATTTACATTTCTTGCAGCTCTACCCACTGTTTGAGTCAACGATTTTGTATTTCGTAAAAAGCCCTCTTTATCAGCATCTAAGATGGCAACTAAAGAAACTTCCGGTAAATCTAAACCTTCACGTAACAAATTCACCCCAATTAAAACATCAAATAGCCCTTTGCGTAAATCTTGCATAATTTCTACACGTTCCAAAGTGTCAACATCAGAATGAATGTATCTGCAACGAATATCAACACGCGTCAAATACTTGGTCAATTCTTCTGCCATTCTTTTGGTTAAAGTTGTAGCTAACGTACGCTCGTCTTTTTCTACTCTTAATTGAATTTCTTCAATCAAATCATCAATTTGATTTAGGCTAGGTCTTACTTCAATTGGTGGATCTAATAACCCTGTTGGACGAATGACTTGCTCTACAAAAACACCCTCTGTTTTTTGTAATTCATAGTCTGCAGGAGTTGCAGACACAAAAATGGTTTGATTTTGTAAAGCTTCAAATTCATCAAATTTTAACGGTCTATTATCTAATGCTGCAGGCAAACGAAAACCATATTCTACTAAGTTTTCTTTTCTACTTCTGTCTCCTCCATACATAGCATGTGTTTGAGGAACAGTTACATGGCTCTCATCAATCACCATCAAATAATCATCTGGAAAATAGTCTAACAAACAAAAGGGTCTGGTACCTGGTTCTCTACCATCTAAATAGCGAGAGTAATTTTCAATACCTGAACAATACCCAAGTTCTCTAATCATTTCCAAATCAAATTCAGTACGTTCTTTTAATCTTTTTGCTTCTAGGTGTTTGCCAATTTCACTAAAATAATCGACTTGTTTTACCATGTCATCTTGAATTTGATGAATGGCATTTTGTAAGACTTCAGGAGATGTTACAAATAAATTTGCAGGATAAATATGCAATTCATCAAAAGAATTGACTACTGCATTGCTCTCCAAATCAAACAACTCTATTTCTTCTATTTCATCTCCAAAAAAATGAACTCTATAGCCATTATCACCATAAGAAGGATAAATAGTAACAACATCTCCTTTTACTTTAAAGGTTCCACTTTTAATTTCGTGTTCGGTTCTAGAATACAAACTAGTAACTAACTGATGTAGAAATTTTGTTCTAGATAGTTGTTGTCCAACCTCGATAGGAATTACGTTTTTCTCGAATTCTATTGGATTTCCAATACCATACAAACAAGAAACAGAGGCAACAACTAAAACATCTCTTCTACCTGAAAGTAAAGAGGAAGTAGTGCTCAAACGTAATTTTTCAATATCCTCATTAATAGATAAATCTTTTTCAATATAAGTTCCTGTAACAGGTATGTATGCTTCAGGTTGATAATAATCATAATAGGAAACAAAATACTCAATTGCATTTTCTGGAAAAAACTGTTTGAACTCAGAATACAACTGAGCAGCTAGCGTTTTGTTATGAGCTAAAACTAATGTAGGTTTTTTAACCTCTTTTACAACATTTGCTACCGTAAATGTTTTTCCTGATCCAGTAACACCTAATAAGGTTTGAAATTTCTCACCATTATTTATAGATACCGTTAATTCTTTTATTGCTTTTGGTTGATCTCCAGTAGGAGAAAATTCAGATACGAGTTTAAATTCCATATTGTAAAAATACAGTTTGTTCGTGAATTTTTACGCAAGAATTGGCTGTTTGTAGCTTGCCTGTAGAGTTAATATTATATTAGATTAAGTTTTTTTAATTGTGTTAAAAGTATACATGAGCATTATACTCCGTACTATGAATATGACAATAGAAATTCTTTAAATATCATAAGTTTTGGTAGTTTTTAATCACCTTGGTTGTCAATATACTTTACAGCGTTTCCTTTTAAAAACCTTTTTTGTTGAATATAGATATTGTTTTTAAAGGAAAAATTATAGTACAGTAACTTATTTGTTTATAGTGGTTTATGAATGGTGATATTTCTAGGAGAGCCAGTTTTTACACGATTCAAAAAAATGTAAATTTTAACCCTTTAGATACCGAGAAAATTAATACTCTTCAAAATCGAAACCGTCAAAAATATCAGGTTCGTCATCGTCATCAAAATCTAAATTGTTGTTATCTACAACAAATTCTTTTTCAGGAGCTTCTTGCGGTACTTCTCCAATGGAAAGTATGGTTTTTGGGAGTTCTGTATCTTTTTCTGTGTTAATAGCTATCGTCTCCACATAAAAAGTCCACATATTTAAAAAATCATATACATAAATTAATTTACTTTCTTTTTTAGGTAAAGCTTCTAAAAGAGAGCATGAAGCCATACAAATTCCTTTACCAGCTTCAGCCATATCAAAAAGAGGAATTTCTTCTCCTTGGTTCCATTCATTGTCAGTCCTGTAAAAAGAAGCCATTTCTTGCCCATTAAAACCAAAACATTTGGCAATTGTAAAATGTAAATCTTCTAAATTAATAGCATTATCGACTAAAATGGTTCTAATAATGTCTTCTGTAGTATCTAAAATTACACGAATTTTGAACATAAAGTGCTTTAACTTTTTATTGCACAAAAATACAATATTTTATACGTAATTTTACCCAATAATTATTTGTAAATGGATAAAGCCACAATTTTAAAAGCCTTTAATGATTCCTCTAAAAACACTCTTATGGAAAGGCTTCATATTGAGTACATTGATTTTGGTAAAGATTTTTTAAAAGCTAAAATGCCTGTGAATGCAAATGTTCATCAACCTTTAGGACAACTTCATGGAGGTGCTTCTGCTGCACTTGCAGAAAGTGTTGGTAGTGCAGCTTCTAACTTTTTTATTGATAGAGAAAATCAGTTTATAAATGGTATTCAATTGTCTATTAACCACTTGAAAAGCAAAAGAGAAGGAACTGTTTTTGCAACTGCAAATATTATTCATAAAGGTAAAACCACACACCTATGGGAAGTGAAAATAGAAGATGAAGAGGGCACTTTAATAGCTATTGCAAAAATGACAAATATTATTCTTTCCAAAAGAAAATAATTTTAAGATTTTCAGTTGAATTCAATTTTTAATCACATAAATAAGGCTCTAGAGCAACAAAAACCTTTTGTTTGCTATAGAAAACCAAACGATACTTTATTACATGGTCTGTTTCTAAAAACAAACGCATTATTCTATACTCAAAATTTTACTGAAAGAGGTTTTGTTTTTGCTCCTTTTGATAATTCAAAGGATGCTATTTTATTTCCGTTGAGTGAATTAAATTTTTTTACGGAAAATATAGATTATGAAATGCTTACCTCAATCAAAGAGAGTGAAACTAATTTAGAAAATAGTTTAACTGAGCACAAACATTTAGCTTTAGTAAATAAAGGCCTTGACGTAATACAAAAAACAAATTTAAGGAAAATAGTACTATCAAGAAAAGAGACAATTACAGCAGATTTAGATATTGTATTAGCATTTAAAAAGTTAATTCATTTTTATAAAAATGCGTTTGTATATGTTTGGTTTCATCCTAAAGTAGGGTTGTGGTTAGGAGCAACACCAGAAACACTTTTGAAATCTACCAATCAAAATTTTGAGACCATGTCTTTAGCAGGTACACAATCTTTTGTTGAACACAAAGAAATAATGTGGGGCAATAAAGAATTAGAAGAACAACAGTTGGTCACTAATTTTATAGCAGGACAATTAGAAAATATAACTGATGAAATAAACATTTCTAAAACTCAAAATTTAAGAGCTGGAAATTTGTTACATTTAAAAACAGAAATTTCTGGAAAATTGAAATTAAATTTTAATTTAAAAAATTTAATCAGAGCATTACATCCAACTCCAGCAGTGTGTGGTTTTCCTCGAAATGAAGCGAAAGATTTTATCATAGAAAATGAGAACTATAGTAGAACTTTTTACACGGGGTTTTTGGGAGAATTAAATTTTGATTCTCAAAAAATAAACGAAAAAAATTCACATTTATTTGTTAATCTTAGATGCATGCAAGTCCTAAATAAAGAAGTAACTATTTTTGTTGGAGGGGGTATTACAAAAGATAGCAATGCAAAAAAAGAGTGGCTAGAAACGGTTGCAAAAAGTAAAACAATGAAACGCGTTTTGATGTAAAAAAATTAAACACAAAACGGTATTCTAAAAATACCGTTTTGTGTTTAATACTTTAGACTTTTACAACGAAAACGTTTAACTCATCAAATATCCTCAAAAGAAACATCGGTAAAACTCTCTGAAGTTTTTGTTTCAGATATTTCAATATCGGTTGTTTCTTTCTTATAATCTTTTTGATGACGTTCACTAATAACTTCACTTCCTTTTTCATTAATAATAAAAGAAGTCGCTTTGGTTAACATCTCTTGGAAATCTGCAAAATCTTCTTTGTAAAGATAAATTTTATGCTTTTGGTAGTGGAAATTTCCATCATCGTGAGTAAATTTTTTACTCTCAGTAACTGTTAAATAATAGTCGTCTGCTTTGGTAGCTCTTACGTCAAAAAAATAAGTCCTTCTTCCTGCTCGTAATACCTGAGAAAAGATTTCCTCTTGTTCAACTCTCTCTGCCATGTTTTTTGTAAATGATTGATTGTTATAACAAATCTATAAAATTATTTTATGTAGCCATAAGAAATGCTAATTTTCTTTTTCTAAAAGTTGTTGCTCATAAAGTTTTTTATAATATCCTTCTTCTACAATTAATTGATTGTGTGTTCCTTTTTGAACAATTTCACCTTCGTTTAAAACAATAATTTTGTCAGCGTTTTTTGCAGACGAAACCCTGTGACTTACAATGAATGTGGTTTTGTTTTTTGAAACTCTTTGCAAATTGTTAAGAATCTTCTCTTCAGTTTCCGTATCTACTGCAGACAAACAATCATCAAAAATTAAGATTTTTGGGTCTTTAATTATTGCTCTTGCAATAGCAACTCTTTGTTTTTGTCCGCCAGATAGCGTCACACCTCGTTCCCCTAAAATCGTGTCATATCCATTTGAGAAATCGATAATGTTTTTATGAACGTCAGCATTTTTTGCAGCAAACACAATGTCTTTTTGTGTTGCCTCTTCTTTACCAAATTTAATATTACTTGCAATTGATTCTGAAAATAAAAATGGGTCTTGTGGTACAAATCCTATCTGATTTCTTAGATCATCTAAATTTGTCTCTTTAATATCAATATCATCTAGTAAAACACTTCCACTTTTTGTGTCATATAATCTAGCAATTAGCTCTAAAATTGTAGATTTTCCTGATCCTGTTTTACCTATTATAGCAATTGTTTCTCCAGAATTTACAGAAAAGCTAACGTCTTTAAGCGCAGTTACATTAGTATCATCATACGTAAAGGTAACGTGATTAAAAGTAACATTACCTTTTAATTTTATTGGTGTTTCTGTTAGGTTTTTTATTTCAGGGGTGTGTTTTAAAAATTCATTTATTCTTTCCTGTGAAGCTTCTGCTTGTTGAATGATAGAGGTTACCCATCCAACAATAGCTACAGGCCAAGTTAAATAGTTTACGTACAATAAAAACTCAATTATAGTTCCTATTTTTATTTCATCATTTATGTATTGTTTTCCTCCAATATAAATAACAATAATATTACTTATACCAATCAAAAGAACCATGATCGGGAAAAATAAAGCATTTGCTTTAGTTAGATGAATGTTTTTGTTTTTACTAATGTTTGCAAGTTGATCAAAATCTTTAATTATTAATGGTTCAATTCTATAAGATTTTACCACATTAATACCAGAGAAAAATTCTTGATTAAATGTGGTCAGTTTAGATAAATATTGCTGAACAACGCCTGTTCTTTTGTGTATTACTTTACTTAGTACAAAAACTGAAAATGATAAAATTGGAAAAGGGATTAAAGTGTATAACGTAAGTTTCACATCTATTTGTAACATTTCAGAAAAACAAACTGTAAAAAAGACAACCATGTTTACAGAATACATCACAGCAGGACCAAAGTAGTTTCTTACTTTGGTAACGTCCTCACTTATTCTGTTCATTAAATCCCCAGTTCTATTGTTTTTATAAAAATTTAAAGATAGCCTCTGGTATTGTGCGTAAATTTCATTTTTTAAATCATATTCAACCAAGCGGGAGGTTACGATAATGGTTTGACGCATTAAAAAAGTAAAAAAACCTGAGACTAACGTAAACCCTATAATCCAAAGAATATTTAGTAGTAGTTCTTTTTTTACAACACCGACGTCTGTAATTATTCCCTTTTGGTATTCAGCGACTACATTTAAAGAAGCGCCAACAATACCCGGTACTTTAATAAATAAATATCTGGATACTACAGTAATTAAAATACCTGCTAAAAAACGCCATTTATATTTTAAGAAGTATTTGTTAAGGTATTTTAATTCTTTCAAAAGAGGTGAATTTTTTAAAATTTAAAACTATCATTAAAGCCTAGCTATATATTTATATTTTTTTATTCAATAACTTTTAGTTGAAAAAAAACATGGTGCGAATATACTACATATATATGTTAAAAATTCTTTTAAAACAACGCTTCTAAAATCAAAATAATACTATTTTTGCAACGACCAATAACGTTAATTTATTTTATAAAGTTCATTGTAGTATGATTAATAGAAGACATATAAGAGTTAAGGTAATGCAATCTGTTTATGCAATGTCTCAGTCTAAAAATGATGATCTTGTAAAAGAAGAGAAGTTTTTAAAACATAGCATTTTAAAAATGTTTGATTTGTATGTTTTAAACTTACAAATACTAGTAGAAGTTCAAAAGTTAGCTTCAAAAAAAATAAATCTTTCGAAAAAGAAAATACTTGCTACTAAAGAAGATTTAGCTCCAAACACAAAGTTTATTGACAATAGAGTAATCAATGCAATTGCAGAGAGTGTTAGTGTAGAAAGTTACATTGAAGTAAACGGTCTAAGAAACTGGGAGCTTGACAACGAG
>Ga0209555_10002298_pt1 | contig 13549 bp, 3 predicted proteins | sample SaaInl85LU_5_DNA_FD_184643 | JGI IMG/M metagenome (GOLD analysis project Ga0209555, IMG submission 184643) | Marine microbial communities from expanding oxygen minimum zones in the Saanich Inlet - ESP_85LU_5_DNA (SPAdes) (version 2) | ecosystem: Environmental > Aquatic > Marine > Intertidal zone... | reverse complement strand
TGCTCGTGATCCGCGTTACCGACGCGTCCACAAAGATCATACCGCTGTCGCCCAGAACAAGGTTATCCCCCTCGCCGAGCATCCCCATGTCATCACCCGTGCCCAGCACAACCATGTCGCTGCCAGAGCCCGTCGTCACATCGTCGTTGCCACCAATCGTGTCACTGCGAGAGGTGAGTGTTTTAGTCGTTGTTGTGACGGACACGGTGGCGCTATCCCCAGCCACCACATTGCCGCCGTCGCCAGCCGTGACACTATCTGCGCCACCGCCAGTGATTATGATATTTGAGCCATTTCCAACAATCACGCTGTCATTGCCGTCACTGCCGTAAAGGCTAGCCATTTCAGACGATTGTACCCCCGTGGTCGGCAGGGCAGTCCGAGCGTCCCGCGTAATCACCCCACTATCCCCAAGCACCGCATTGTCACCGGCACCCAACTCGATTTCGTCTGCATCTGCGCCGCCGATGATCAAATTCTCGCCGTCGCCGGCAGTAATTGTGTCAGTACCAGAAAGCGCGAGGCTTAATGTTGTTTCAAGGTCAACTTTGGTCTTTGTCAGTTCATCATTGAAAACAACTGTGAGTGTGCCATCATCGCCCATGACGTAGTTTACCCCGTCCTGAAGTGTGGCGGTATCATTGCCTCCACCCAAAATGGCCTTTGTGTCGCCCCCGGTGGAGGTCACGGTGTCATTACCGTCGTTCAGATTGGCGGTAGATTGCGCGGACGCAAAAATTGTAGAGATTAATTGTAATGCCCGCTCATTGGCCTGTAACGCGTCACCCGATGCATTGGCGGCCACAGGTGCATAGGTTCTCAGCGCAGATAAACCCAATGCGTCAAGATTGATGACACCATTGTCGGCTACCAAGTTGAGATCCCCGTCCGATGACGTAATTCTATCGTCGCCTAAACCTGCAATCACAAGATCAACCAGATCGGTTGTCGCGGGTATTAAGTTACCCGTAGTGCCATCAACGTAGGCCCCAGGTGTATCGACACCGAGTGTAATCACATCGTTGCCCGCCATAGGACTAACGGCGCCGGTAATGGTCCCTTGGGTAATGTTGATCACACCATTGTCACCTAGAACGATATCGCCGCCCAGTCCGCCACTAATCGTATCATCGCCTTCACCGCCAATAAGCAGGTCGTTTCCGCGCCCCGTATTCATCGTATCTGCACCACCAACGGTGGAACTAATTGACGTCACTTTGGTGGCAAAATCCAGGATGCGCGCGCCCTCAATGATCCCGAAGTCGCCCAAAAGCGTGTTTGAGCCAAACAGATCCGTAAGCGTCTCGCTCTCGCCTGTTCGCGCGGCACCGGCGATCAACAGATCGTTCCCCAAACCACCGGACAACACATCGGTACCGGCATTTGTACTATCGATATGGTTGGTGGTGGCCCCTTCCGCGATCAGGTTTGCCGCAAGTTGAATGGTCCCGAAATCACCGACCAAAGCATCATTGTCACCCTCACCAGAAATCGTGTCATTTCCACCACCACCGATAAGAACATCAGCACCCGCACCGCCACGTATCACGTCGTCGCCGTCTGCTTGGTCTTGCGCGGACACAACGAGACTACTTGTAAACCTTTGAGTGATGTCAAAAGAGGCGATATTGACCGTCGCACCTTGATATAAAATATCAAATATGCCGCCGGTGATGAAGTCTTTATCAAGGCCGCCGGTGAGTACGTCGTTGCCCAAGCCGCCTTCGATGATATCGCTTCCCATCTGGCCATTCAGCATGTCGTTGCCCGAACCGCCAATCAGCACGTCAGCACCGTCGCGCAAGGACAGCGCACTGATGTTTGGATCGGTCTGCAACAGTCCGCGTTCACCTGCGGCGGATCCCCAGCCCCAGACCTCGCTCGAAGCACCGTTTACCTTGATCAAGTCACGGCCAGCGCCGCCCTCGACCAGTACAGATGACCCACCCGCCATTACAGTGTCATCACCGTCACCAGCAAAGACTTTGACCACACCAGTTCCCGTTAACGCGACACTAATCTTATCATCTGCAGCGCCAGTCATGATCACATGATTACCGGACCCAAGGGTGACAGTCTCAATGTCAGATGCCCCTTTTAGCTGGGTAGCAGCAGTGTATTTGGTCAAGAGTGTAGCGAGACTTACTTGCTCGCCACCAAGCTGATAGGAGCCCGAGGTGGATGAACTCAACGTCCCATTACCGTTCAGGCCAAGCAAACCAAGAATTGCTGTAGTTGTGACAGGTGTGCCTGCAAAAGTGACAAGGAATTTGTCACGCATTTGGAAATCTGAGTCGCCGAAGTAGACCACATTGCCGCTTGGTGCGTTGACTATATCCGCACCGCCTTCACCGAAAATAATATATGTTCCGCTGGCACCTGCGGGCACCTCAATAAGGTCGGCACCGTCACCTGCAAAAACCACATGCACGCCCTGAGACGGCAGACGCACAACATCTTTGCCGTCACCAGTATAGGTGATCGTCGGAGTGGCGCCGGAGACCCCAGTTAGGTCCACCACATTCTTGCCTTGACCCGCAGGAATGACCAACGCGTTTGCTTGTTTAATGTCACCAGAAATAGATTTTCCGCCAGAGGTCAGCGACGCCTGAAACGTGGCAGTAGATCCCGATACGTGAATAATATCGTCGCCGTCACCTTCGATTGTCGAAAAGTTACCACCTGCACGCGCGCCGACATTTAGGAAAGAGGTCCCTCCGGAATCTGTAGCGTCGCTACCAATGCGCACTGGGATTGCGTTTCCGCCAAAGGCCAATCCGCCGCTTACGTTAAATACTTCCGTTGACCATTTCAAATCCGGCAAAGGCCAAGGTAAATTGATCCCAGCCCACACACTAAGTGCGAAGCGAAAACCGGCTTCGCCTTGAAAAATATACCCAAGAGGATCGCGAGGACCATCATTATTCTCTTTAAGATTGTTGTTAACGCTTTCAATCGCAGCTTCAGAAATCGCTATCAATTCAGGAATGCGTAGCTTTCCGTCTCGGTTGGGATCGTTAAATGTGAGGCTGACGTTAGCGCGGCCCTCCGCAGTAATCCCAGCCAGCGATACGGGCAAACTGATCGAAGCGCCGATATAAGCATCAACTAAAGCGCCGGGTGCGGCATTGATAAACACCCCATCCAACAAGCGTTCGGGATCAAGCGTATTTGCAAAATTCACAATGCCGCTGAGATCATATCCTGCTTCAAACTGCGCAACCAAACGCGCTTCAATCGACGCCTTGAAGAAAGACGAAATAATCCTTTGCACCCATCCCGGCGCACCGAACGATTTCAAGACTTCAGAGCCGATATCGATATATCCGGTATCCAGATTAAACAGCGTAAACTTGGCTTTAACCAAATCCACCTCATCAAAATTACCCATTAATATCGACATCGCCGAGAACGGATCCGTCAACAAAGGCAGCTCGATAGAAACCCCTTTGCTTGGATCACCAAAGACACCAAAGCTGCTACCGCTTGTATTTGAGCCTGCGGTACTGCGCGAAATGTCTCTACGATCGATGTCAGAGAATGTGGTTTGGCCAGATTTTAGATCATCGGTGTTCGAGCTGAAGTCAAAATCACCGAAAACGATCATGCCGCCAGTGCTATCAAGAGTTTCAGCGAATGCTTTAGCCTTTGTGACAACCTCTCCAACACTCGATACTAGGTCAATGATAGGGAACACATTGCCCAGAAGTTGAGTGATAATGTTGATCGGAGACTTTTGCAGAAATTCGAAAAAAGTACTCAAGGGACTGATAAACACCATGATCGGGTCAAGGATCGGTTTAATAAGCGCCGTGTACAAAACGCTCGCATCAAGGCGGACATTATCGAAACTCAGATTGCCGATGTTTAGCCCGGATTCCGTTGAATACGTGCCATCGAAAACAAGTTCTGCATTCACGCTTGGGATAACTTGCGCGCCATTAATCTGAACCGGCTCACCACTTGTCGGATCAAGGATGTTGCCTTCAAGTGCAATGACCACGTCAACATTCGCAGAAAACTCAAAAGCGATCAGGTTGCCTGTATCCAGCTGTCCCAGATAGACCATACGCTCCCAATTGAGCGCCTTACCGGCACCATTTAGCGCTGCGACTCCGGAAAAATCACGGACAAGCTGACCCGGGTCACTTGCTGCGGACGCAGCCGCGTCATCTGGATCAATTAACTCAAGGCCCGTATCGCCATAAAGATCTGCCCCCAGTTGGGCCGTCAAAAGGGCTTTGCCGTCCGCGCCTTCGTCCAAATCGCCATTGCCATCCAAAGAGGCCGCCTTCGCAGAAAGGCCCAACACGTCGAAGACGCTCATGCTGCCTTCAAACGTGCCGGCGTCCACTGTGAAATCGATACTGATTTCTTTGGAATCTGTATCATTGAGCAAGAAAAAGCCGTTGCGATCCAGACCAAAGCCGATGTTCACGCCATAGCCCAATATCATCTGAATTTGTGAGCCCTGTTCGACTTTCATGTCGAAGCCCGGGATGCCAAAATCAAAATCGATATCCATCATCTCGTTAAAGATGATCTGGTTGAAATTCAGCGTGCCGTAGAGATAGCTCTCCTCGGTACTTTGCTCAGTATTGAGGTACGCCTGAATATACTCGACATTGTTGCTGCCAAACAAATCGTTGAGCTGGTCGTTCATAAAGCCGGTCAGCAAATCAACTGTCGTCGGTAAGCTTCCGTCGGGAAGTGGCGTTGACGCATACTCAAGTGCGGGTTGGATGATACTGTAGCGGAAATCGTCAAAGAAGGTGACGCCAGCGCCAATTGCATCACCCACAACAGGCAAATTGATGTCGCCCAGATAATCATCAAACAGGGACTGCATCTGCCCCAAAATCATATCTATACCGCCAAGCACCGCCGCCGGATCATTGAGCAAGCCCAAGACGTTAAAGTCCGACAAAAAGCCCGCAATATCATCAAGGGGCAAATCAAGTGTGAAGTCCGCCAGATCAATTGGCTGATTAGAATAGAGGTTAACCAGCTGGCCCTCAAAGCTTGCAGCGATATCATTCACATCGACCGCACCCAGTTCAAAGCCTGCTGGCAACGCAAGCAATTCTGTCGCCCATGACAGCTTATCGGTGGCGGGATCGAATATGCCCAAATTATCTGCAAACGGTAGGTTGATATCGATACCAATTGCGGCGTCTAAATCGAACAAGTCCGCAAAGCTTAGGTCTGGATCACCACCAAGAGCAAATGCGTGCGCAAGATCATATTGGTCGTTCGTGGCGTCACCATCGATGTCATTGATCTTAAGCTCTAGGAAGGCCGCTGCACCGGTGCCGTCTCCGGCATTGACGACCGCCCTGCCGTTTTGCACCTGCACTTCTAGCGGGCCCAGTCCAAGCAGCACGTTTAGCCCATCATTCACGCCTGCGATAAACTCGGCACGGATAGATGTCTTTTCCGTGTCCAAGAACACACGCGGCGCATTCGTCATTGTCGCTTCATAGAGTATCTCAGAGGTAACATTCCCAGATACGTCGCCATTGATGTTATCGAAACCCAACAAACGACCCGCGTTAGAGCCGCCCAATTCAATGATGCTAAACGCAATTTGTTGAGATTGGTCCGACCCTGACACCGAAAATACTATTGGGTCGTACTGTGCGGCGCTGGCAAAATTAGTCCCCTGCAAGACGATGTCGGCACCGCGCACCTCAACCTGCATCAATTGGGACAGAGCAATCTTTACCAAAGGCGCCGCAGTTTGGGAAATGGCTGTCCGAAGAACTGACGCATCGGCCAGTGCCGCGTTGAACGCAGTTGCAAAAGCCACAGCCGTTGTTCGCGTTGCATCCGCATCAATGCTGATCGCAATTGCTTCGTCACCGATGTTGATCGTGAAATCCAGAGCCCCAGCGAAATCATTGAAACCGCTATCTAGGGTGATGGAATAAAGGCCGTCCGCTTCAACTGCCTCAGCCGTTGCTGCCCCGAAAAGCGCTGTCACATCCGTATCAATGATAATTTCGTTATTCGCATCCGAAAGCGTAATCTGACCGGTTGTGTTATCAAATGCGAACGACACACTGCTGCCAAATTCAGATACCACTTTCGCCTGCACTGCGGCGACAACCTCCGCAAGGGTCTCCAGACCTTCCAAGTCAACCTCAACCTGTTTTGACGTATCTGTGGCAGTATCTGTCCAAATAATGCGTAGATCTTCCCCCCCACCAGGACGCAAATTAACCGATGATACAGTGGCTAAATCGGCGAGGGCCGCTGTGCTGGAAACAATGTTAACCGGCGTGGCGAGCGTTGGCGTCAAATCGATGCCGAACGAGAAATTAAGCGACAAAAGTGGATCGAACACCAACTCACCATCGCCCGACGTATCGACCAAACCGCTGACAACACCCGCAAGCGCAGGCCCCACAAGTCTTTCCAACTGACTGCCCAGCAGTTCCGCCAGATCAAGTTGGAAGGGAATGTTCTTTTGGTACTCCTCAAGAAACTCGAAATTCAGATCAAACAGAATTGTGTTCTCTGAAGGTACCCACTCAAGCGTCACGGTATCTGCGCCAAAGACCGCCTCAAGCTGCGCCTCAACCGTGTCCAACCCAGATTGGGGGTCATTACGCAGCTCTTGAAGCGCATCCAGAAAATCAGCGGCAAAATTGATCTGATCAAGGATCGAGATATTCAAAAGCGGGATGTCGGTGTTCAAAAACGGCATTTTGTCCGACAAGGTCTCGCCGACAACAACAAGCACATTGGCGATCGCGACCATACTATCAAGGATGTCGCCGTTTTCGAGATTGGACAGGCTTTTAATCGCGTCTTCTGCACCGGGGTCATTGCTGATGAGTGCAACGTCATATGTCTCAACAATGTCAGCGAGATCAATGATCGTGACACCAACACCGTCTACCAGATCAGCATTAATGCCGGGGATACCCGCCACATCCACAGAGATGTCACCGATGTTGATGAGCAACTGTGCAATATCGTCAGAACCGGCATAAAGAAACGCATCATCCACCACGGTCACATCTGCCGCCGTCTGCGCAACCTCGCCCGATGCGTTCAGGCCACGCCCTTCGCCGTCTACAACAATGCCGCCCAGAACCTCAAACCGACCTAACAAACTAGTGAGACCAGCCGCCTTGATACGCTGCCTCTCGCCATTGACCATTTCAATTGTGTCCACGACCGCACTGCGTAAATTGGCGAATGTCAGCTGCTCATTGAACCCGTCTTCAGCATTGGTCCCCAAAATGTTGGCTTCAAATTGCGCGTTCACATGCGCAAAGTTCAGCGCCGGATCACTACCACCTATCGTCACTTTCAAAATGCCCAAGTCAGCTGACCCGCTGATGGCACTTACGGTTCCATCAATCTCGCCAGCCAATGACAGATTGTTAAAGAACACATTGTCCATCACAGCATCGCCAAGCTTGCCGGTGAATGACTGTGAGGCAGCAAGTGCGTTGGCACCGCCGCTTGCAGTTAGGTCTGAGCCAAAGCCCAGCAGATCGATCCCGACAGCTGTACTTAGTGTAGCGTTCAGCTGTGCTGCCAAAGCCCCGGAAATATCAAGCCCCTGCAGGACACCTAAATCGATCCCATCCGTGTTCAAAAATAGCCCGTCAGTCTTCGGGTTAGTCGTGCTGGCGTTTTCTGTGCTTGCGGGCTCGGCTGTAATTTCAACAACTTGTGTCACGTCAGGCATGGAGAAGATCAACTCGCCTGCCTCGGTCAGCTCAAGCTTGGCGCCCGGAAATGCTCCATTCAGTTCTGTGTTGACCCACTCAATCAACCCGTCGATATCAAGCGCGCGCAGCAGTTGTGCTGAATCTTGATTGATCACAACAGAACGCAATTCGTCCGCAGCAAGGCTAAAGCTAAGCCCATCACCAGCAGCGTTAAGTCCTACCCCCAGACCAACGCCCTTGGCGGAAAGCGCCGCTGAAAAGTCCGCCGCAACTTCTGCGACTGAAGACCAGCCTGTGTTGGAAGAGACGTCAACGAATTCATCCACGCCATCAAGCGAGATGCCAAAACGCAGATTTTTCACGCCCGCAAGCTGGCTTAGATCAAGCGTGCCGATGTCCAAATCGGTCGTCGCAATCGCGAACCGCAGAACTTTTTCAGTTGTATCCTCTCCGAAAGTTTCAGCTTGATCAGTTAAGTTACCAAAATCAAAACCAAGGTTTTCAAGATCGAAATCCGTATCAACCGTACCGGTGCCGACTTTACGCGCACCGACGACTGCAAAGGTGTTGTAAGTTGCTGGATTGCCCCCGGTGCCTGGTACTTGGGTGGACGTCACACGCAGCCCCAGATTACCAGCCAATGCCACAGCAATACCCTGTGCGGACAAAGCATCATCCAAAAGATCAACAAGGCTTTGCATCCGCTCTTTTAGCGTTTTCGTGCCATCAACCGCGTCTGACCCAGTGAGATCAATCTCCACGTTTGTGGTGTTGCCAGAGCCATCCAGAACCTTCAGCGACAGCGAACTGTACGTTGCAAGATTAGCCAACTGCCCAAGGGTCAGAGCCGCCCCACGCTGCGCATCTACTTGTTGTGAAAAGGCTGTATCCGCAACAACGTCACCTTGGGTGTTGGTACCGTCTGCCGCACTTGGGTTCACAAAGCCCAAAGCCGTTGAGGAGATTGAGAACGTATCGACCAATCTGCTGAACACCGAAGCCATGTCCGCCAATACGGTAGCAAGGCGCAGGTCCGTCAAAGGCAGGTCGACATCAAACGCTTTGTCCAGCAGGGCATTTGCAATCGTCTGGCCAATGCCCTCAATAAATTGAGATATTTCTGCGGCACCTAATGAAGCAAGCGTGAATAAAGTTTCCTCAAGAGTATCACGCAGCGCACTGGGCAACGTGCTATCGCTCAACTCAAAGGCAAAATCAAAATCAACCGCCTTGATGAATTCCTGAATGCGTCCCTGTGGACCTGAACTGTCCAACACCGATGACAACGTAACGCCGGCAACAAACGCTTGAGAGACACTGCTGAAATCAAGCGCGCCGTCAAAATCGACCTCTAGCAAAGAGTAGCGAGCATCCGTCGTGACGGCTGTAAATATGCTCGCGTCCAAGTCCTTGATCAGGGCCTGCACGGCAATCGAGGCGTCTGTCGCAAAAAAGTCGATCACAGGTGTCGTATCAAAAGAAATACGCGCCCCCAGATCCATTCCTGAGCCTGGCAAAATATCAAGACGAAGCTGCGCTGTTTCCGCCTCCGTGACACCCAGCTTCAAAAAGCCAAGCGACAAGTCCGCACCGGCTGGTAATGTAACGTCTCCGCCTACCTGCAACAAAGGTGCGAAGTTAAACGTATCGATGTGTAACGCAAGGTCATCAAGTACATCGCCGGTAAAGTTTGTATCCGTTGAAAGCTCAAAAGACATGAACTGCATGCTGCTACCAAGCAATTCGAAATCGAACGGTAGCGCGCTTCCCGGCAGCGCGGTCGCAAGCATCTGCGTAAAGTCCGCGACAACCTCAACGTCAGGTAGATTGATCTGTACCTCAACGCTGTTTCCAGCCGTCGCAGTGAAGGTAATCACGTCCCGCCCGTCAATCTGGACATCCTCGAGAATGACGCCAAAATCATTCCCCCCGGCGCCGCCCAGACCGAGAACGCTAGACACAATCCGATCAAATTCCACTCGGGCATCGGAGGTATTAACACCGCCTAAATCCGCCGAAGCTAGGAAGCCGTCAACATCAGCACCCACGGTGCCATCACGCAGGTTTGCTATTGTAAACAATTCATCAATTTGCTCGGCTGTCAGTGCGGCCATGTAACCAGCTGTTGTCGCTTCTGCATCAAGATAGCTGTTCATGCCTGCCGCGACCTGCAGACCGAACGAGCCGCCCAAAAGGTTGGTCAGACGCGAAATTGAGCCGTCTTTTACTGTATCAATTGCGTCTTTAATGCGCTGAACGGCTTCACTGACGGCGGTTACATCACCAACGCCTGTACTTTTGGTAGTATCAATGATGGACCCAACGACGTCGAACGCCTGACTGGCAGAGGTTTCAAATTCTCTAAGAAAATCAGCAACATCATCGAAGCTGTCGTAAAAAATTTGCGCAATGGCCGACATCACCGAGGTGATCGCAGTCGTGCCATTTAAATCCCACTCGAGATTGGCATCCAGCATGACCCGCGGTTCCATCGCGACCGGAGCCATATCAACGGCCAGAACATGCAAATCCTGCGGTGAGCGAACCTTCGAGGCGCCGGCTGTCTTTACTGCTTTATTCTTGACCATACTATGTCCTCCGGCACCGTCTTTGCGCCATTGCCTTAGAATTCAGATCCAAACGAAATCGAGAATGTCTTCTTGTCGTCGCTTTCCAGATACTCGACGGGTGCCGCCAAAGAGATGTCGAGATAGCTGGACGCGGTCTTCCATTTCAGGGTCAGACCGACACTGCTGCGAAGTTCAAACTTGTCATCGACGAGGGGGCTCACGATATCGGGCAGTGACCAAACAGACCCCACATCAGCGAACGCCCCCACCGCAATACCGCGCGTTCCGTATGGGGCCAAAGCTTCGACGCTTGCTGAGACATATTTCGTCCCGCCAAGCGCATCTCCCGTCGCGCTGTCGCGCGGCGTGATGCCTGCATAGGTAAATCCACGCAGCCCGCCAGCAGGACTAAATGCGCGGTCAATAAGGTGTACCCCGTCTGAGCTGTTGATCGCACCACCCTGTACTTCAAGGCGTAGCACAGCATCCCGAACCAGCGGTCGCGTGGTGTGGGCAAATGCCGTCATGCTCTTGAAATCACGCCCCCCGCCCAGTCCCGCAACACGTAACTGGACGCCCGCATCTGCACCAATAGCAAGCGGGCCATCCTCCAAATAGGTGTCCCAAATTAGACCAAAGTGCGCCCCCGCAGCGTCCGTGGTGCCTTCGTCCGCAACCAAAAACGCCGATGTACCTGCCGAGAAATCCTCTAGGGTATCGCGCTGCCAGAACAGACCGGCAGAGTATCGCAAATTCGGTCTAATCTCGGCATCATATGACACCTCTAGGCCGATGTTTTTGCTGTCAAAGGCGTCTACTTCCCACGCGCTGCTTTTCCCTGAAATCCCCAGATATAGCTGCGTGTCACGCCCAAGGCGCGTATCGTCTAACCCTATTTGGCGCTCTACGTTGAAAGATAGCTGACGTCCTTCGCCACCGTTTTTAGCGGCGACAAAAGCATTGATCCCGTACCCCCCAAGATCTGTGCCCCGGAAAGACAGATCAACTGCACTACCATAGCGCGAGGAATGCGAAGCCCCCAAATTAAGCTGCCCTTGGGCCGATTGCGCGGTGGCTGGCCCAGAACCAAAACAGGCCAAACCTAAAAATGCTGCGAATGTGAGTTGATTAACCGACATACTCATGACCCGCCATTTTGAATAACGCATTTGCTACCGGGCAACACATCAGGCGCATCAAGCTTGTAAAAAACGCTGATTGTATTTGATGCCAGATCCGCCACTGGCGCCGCGTAGTCCAAACTGACCGCGACAGGCGCATCTATGTTACCGTTCACCACGATTTGTGGACTAGACTGCGAAATGATGCTGGCGATACGCGCTGCGGGTACAAAGGCTTCTACGCGCAAGGGCTGGTTCACATAAATAGTTGCAACATGTTGTTTAGACACGCTTTCGCCCGGATCAATCAGGTCTTCACCAATCACACCAGACGCAGGACTGCGCAGAACCAGCCTGCTCATATACGCCTGCGCACGTGCCAGCTCTGCCTGCGCAAGTGCAAGCCTGTCTTCTTCTTGTGTCACATCCGAAATGGCTACTTGATATTCAAGCCGCGCCGCTTCCAGATCGGAAATGGAGACAGCCTTACGAGTAAACGCACGCTCAAGACGCGCCACGCGGTCGCGCAGCCCATCACGGCGCAGCTTCGCACCGTCCAACACCGCAGTGGACGTGGCGCGCAGTTCCGCAAGGCGTAAATCTTGCAGTGCCATCGTATCATCAAGGTAGGCAATAACGTCACCTTGCGCGACCTTGTCGCCGGGATTGGTGGCAACCGATTTGATCACCCCATCAATTGACGAGCTTAACTCGATGATCCGCAGCGGCGTAATGGTACAGTTAAAATCCGACACGGCCGCAAACTGCGTTCTGGTCGTGGTGGTTTGGGCGACCACATCAGCCGCACCCGTCAAAACGCCGAGCGCAATCAAACTTGGCAGTAAGGGCGATGCGATCTGCATTCTCAAATCCCACTCCCGTAGTCGGCCACTCCTGTCAGGTACTGAAACCGCGCCCATGCCCGCATATACTCGACTTGCTGAAAGACTTCGCGCTCGCGTGCTGCGTTACTGCGCAATGCCCGTGACGCAACGGCCAGATCAAGGGACTCTCCCGCCGTGACCCTTCGGCGCTCTTCAGCCAAGGCGCTATTGGCGCTACGCGTTGCGCTTGAAGATTGCCGAACGGCCGCGCTGAGCTGACCCATGCGTGCGTGAGTGACGCGTATTTGCGTTTCAAGCTGGCGCTGCACTGCATGATATTCCAAAGCGGCCTGACGCACATCGACTGTCGCTGGCAATGTCGCAATGCCGTCGCCGCGTGAATTGAAAAGCGGAATAGATAAGGTCACACCAACGGTCGTGTCCTCGGATACAGATCCGCCCCCAAACCGGCTGGCTTCACGGTCTTCTTCCTCAAGAAGGGCATAGGCGCTTAGCACAGGTGAAAAGTCTGATGCCATCGCCTGACGACGCAGCAATTCAGTGCCGACGACATCCAACGCCGCAACCATAACCAACGGATTGTCCCGTAATCCCGATTGTACAGCGGTTTCAACATCGATGCGGCGCTCGGTTCCGGTGATCCCGCGGGGTACGCGTAAACGCTCAACGTCCGTCACCACAGTTCCCGTCAACAAAGCCAGATCGCTCAAGGCTTGGGACAACCGCGATTGTTCAAGCGCTTCTTCAGATGCAATGCCCGCCCGCTCGCTGCGCAGCGATGATACACTCGCGCCCAGATCAAGCCCCTCTTCGCTAAGCACCGATTGCGCACTAACCTGGCGCGCAACCAGGGCCTGACGCTGACGCAATGAACTGGCCCGCGTGCTGGCTTGAATTGCCACAAGATACGCGTCCATGACCTCATACGATACATCGCGCACCGTCTTGATGTACTAAACTTCCGCTTTGCTACGTGCATTGGCGGCATACTGAATCCCAAAAATACGGCTCAAATCAAAAATCGGTTGGGTGATGCGCACGCTAAGCTTCGTTGCCGGATAATCAGCTTGCCCCAACTGGAAAACTGCGTTGTCCGTTTCTTTCACGTTTGAGCTGACTTGATCCGACTGGTAATTAACGGACACCTGCGGCAGATACCCAAAAATTGCATTTAGACGAAGGGCGTCTTCGCGGTTGATCGCCTGAGCCGCCCGCCCGATACGCGAATTGCGTTCAAGCGCGAGCGCCGTCATCCGAGACAGATCAACTTGGCCCTCCCCCGTATCAGATACACCTGCGAAGTTGGTCTTCAGCGCGCCTGTAGC
>Ga0209555_10002297_pt1 | contig 13556 bp, 6 predicted proteins | sample SaaInl85LU_5_DNA_FD_184643 | JGI IMG/M metagenome (GOLD analysis project Ga0209555, IMG submission 184643) | Marine microbial communities from expanding oxygen minimum zones in the Saanich Inlet - ESP_85LU_5_DNA (SPAdes) (version 2) | ecosystem: Environmental > Aquatic > Marine > Intertidal zone... | reverse complement strand
GACACCAGCCGTCGATTTGGCGTTTCACATAGCCTTCACCTTTGGCAATACCCGCTAGACCGGCTTTTTTGTAATCCACCTGATGCAGGCTAATCATACTATCAATCGCATTAGTACATAGGAGGCGTACTTGCTCAGGTGATAACTGTAGGCCTCGAGGTAAATTACTACGAGGAATGATGCCATTAAGCTTTTGCATGACATAAAATTCGGTGCCAATGATACTTTCATTGTCACAATGCCCGAGCATATCGGGCACCAATGGATACACAGGTTTAAGCGCGTGTTGGAGACGATATTCACGACCCATATCATGCGCACCTTTCGCTTTTGTGCCAGCTGGTGCGCGGCGTAAAATCACTTCTTTATCTGGCGTACTTAAACAATACGTCCAATTAGAAGCGCCGCCTGAATATTGAGTGACAGCAGGCGTGATGCCGGCAAAACCAAGATGTTCATTGAGCCACGGTTGCAATCTGTCAAGGTTAAGTTCCTCACCTTGACGCACAGCTTTGGCTTTATCATTGAATGTTGATTGTGTCATCGTTATTTGTATTTGCGTAATTCAAGACGCGACACCATTGCCATATGGACTTCATCAGGACCATCAGCGAGTCGTAAAGTACGCGCACCAGCTGCAAATCGAGCCAGCGGGAAGTCATTACTCATACCGCCACCACCATGCATTTGTAAAGACATATCGACAACTTTTTCAAGCATATTAGGTACCACGACTTTGATGGCACTAATATCCACCATCGCATGTTTAACGCCTAAATTATCTATCTTCCATGCTGCTTGTAGCGTTAATAGGCGAGACTGTTCAATTGCCATTCTAGCTTCAGCAATACGTTCTTTGTTACCACCTAACTCGATGATGGGCTTGCCGAACGCATGGCGAGATAGTCCGCGTTTAATTGCTAATTCCAAGGCATGCTCCGCCATACCAATTGCGCGCATACAGTGATGGATGCGACCTGGCCCTAAACGTCCTTGGGCAATAGCAAAACCTTTGCCTTCACCCATGATGAGATTCTCACGTGGAACACGCACGTTATCAAATACCATTTCACCATGACCATAAGGCGCATCATAGTCACCATATGCAGTGAGCATACGTTTAATGGTCAAACCTTCGCTATCCACTGGTACAAGCACCATAGAGTGTTGAGCGTGACGGTCATTTTCAGGATTAGATAGCCCCATAAAAATAATAACTTTAGCATTCGGATGACCTAAACCCGTCGACCACCATTTCGTACCATTGATAACAATATCATCGCCTGTAAATTCAATTTTAGCTTCCATGTTGGTAGCATCACTTGAAGCGACCTGTGGCTCAGTCATACCAAATACCGAACGGATTTCACCCGCTAGTAAGGGGGTTAACCATTGGTCTTTTTGTGCTTGTGTACCAAAATGATAGAGTACTTCCATATTACCCGTGTCAGGTGCATTACAATTAAATATCTCTGGTGCAAATGCATAACGTCCCATTTCTTCAGCTAACGGAGCATATTCTAACGTCGTTAGACCCTGACCAAGATGGTCATCAGGCAGAAATAAATTCGCTAAACCCGCTTCGCGAGCTTTGACCTTTAACGCTTCAACTTTTGGATGTAGTTGCCACTTGGTCCAATCTCCGTGGGCATTATGCTCATGTAAAAATTGATACACCTCATCTTCAATCGGCGCTATGTGTTGTGCAATAAATGCTTTGACGCGAGCGAGGTAATCTAATGTCTTGGGTGAGTGAGAAAAATCCATATCATAAGCCTGTCATTATCGATAATAACAAAAGATTAACCTACGACACCGTTACTAGCTAATATCATTTAGTGACAAATATCTATCACTCAAACCAATATAGATCGTTAGCATTGATCAATGCGTTGGTTTAAATGGGTAAATGTCCCCACACCAATGATTTGAAGTGTTTGCGACACATCGATTCGTAGCGATCATTACCACCAATCTCGACCTGTTCGCCGTGACGGATAGCATAGCCTTGCTCATCCACTCGAACCACAAAGTTAGCTTTGCGACCACAGTGACATACTGTTTTTAACTCAGTGAGTTTATCGGCCCATGCCAACAAATAATGGCTGCCAGTAAAAGTTTCGCCTAAGAAATCAGTACGTAACCCATAAGCCAGTACTGGTATATCTAAATCATCAACCACATGGATCAGTTGCATGACTTGCGCTTTAGATAAAAATTGTGCTTCATCAATAAATACAGCATTAAGTGGTTGGTCTTGGTGAAGTGCTTCAATATGCTGGAATAATTGAGTATCGGAGTCGAACAAATGAGCCGGTTTGGCTAATCCAATACGAGATGTGACTTTACCTTCGCCAAAGCGGTTATCTAATTGAGCCGTAAAAATCTCACTGCGCATTCCGCGTTCTTCATAGTTATAAGCAGACTGGAGAAGTGCTGTAGACTTACCGGCATTCATCGCTGAATAATAAAAATAAAGTTGCGCCATTAGACATTGTTCCATTGATAATAAAAACGCCACAAGGATAAAGGATTAAGCGTATTTAGCAACTCCCTGATAGGTTTTCTGTTGTTTTTACGACAGACAGGTATCATTTATATGTAGGTGATGGATAAAAAAAGGCTACCTATTGGTAGCCTTAAAATTTGATACGTAGCTTAAGCTGCGTCGGATTGAGAGACCACAATCGGCTTACCATCGACATCAACTAACTCTAGATCAAACGTGAACTCATCTACACGCACTGATAATTTTCGTTTGTTATTATAATCTAATAATGCTGCGTGTTCCTCAGCATTGATATGATCTGCTTTGAGCATTTCGCCAATCGCATATTCAAATGAAATGAATGGGACGACTGGGTAAGCACGTAGCGCTTTTTGTACTTTGCTTAAAATAGGCATGACTGCATGTTTCGCTTTAAATGCTTGTTCGTTAATATCATTACCATCACCTGGTGATGTTTTGATAAGGTGCGTTAACTCGGCTTTAATTGAATTATCGGCCATTGCAGCGGTTGATAGTTCACGGACCAAGTCATCACTAATACTCGATACACTGTTGCTGTAGGTATTCGTTAATACGCGCATTAAGCTGCGAGTCGGCGTGTTCGGGAAGTTATTAACAAACTCCACAATCGCTTTTTCCGCTTGGCCCAAAGACCACTGCATAGCGTAATCAAAATATGGCTTAGCTTCAGCTTTATCAGACACGCGTTGCTCATAGAAACGAATCGTCGCCATGGCAGCATAGGTGTAGCTCATGACATCACCTAAACGCGCAGAGAGTAACTCTGCTTTTTTCAAATCACCGCCAAGCACTAATAAGGATAAATCGGCTAAAGGCGCGAGTTTTGCTGATAATGTGTTTAAACGTTGTTCATAGCCTTTCACTTCTGCATATTGAGACTCTGAATGACGTAAAAATGGCAAATAACTATTTTTCATGCTACGTAGCGAATTTTTAACACTAAACCAGACGGTTTTAGCCATGACCTGATTAAATGGTGCATCAGCGGCTTTGTCATCGGAGTGAATCAAATCGACCATTTCTTTCAGGTATGGATGACAACGCATTGCACCTTGACCAAAGATCATCAGATTACGCGTTAAGATGTTGGCACCTTCAACCGTAATCGCAATTGGTAATGAGGCGTAGCCATTAGCTAACGTGTTTTGCGGACCTCGTTGAATCGCTTTACCTGCTTGGACATCCATAGCTGAGTTGACTACATCACGGCCCAGTTCAGTCATATGGTATTTCGCTATCGCTGTTACAACGGAAGGCTTTATACCTTCACCCAACCCCTCGGTCGTTAGGATGCGCATCGCTTCGAGTAAGAAAGTTTTACCTGCAATGTCGGCCATTTTCTCTTGGATACCTTCAAAACGACCAATCGGTACACCAAACTGTTCACGGACAAATGAATATTCTGCTGTAGATTTAAAGGCGCTTTGTGCTGAGGCCACCCCCATTGCTGGAAGTGAAATACCGCGGCCTGCACCTAAGCAACTTACCAGCATTTGCCAACCTCGACCGATGTTTGCTTGGCCACCAATAATGAAATCCATCGGAATAAAGACATCTTTACCACGTGTTGTTCCGTTATAAAAACGCACGCCCATAGGATCATGGCGATTGCCTAACTCGACACCTTCATGTGATTTTGGTAAAAGCGCACAGGTGATCCCTAGCTCTAACTTATCACCTAATAACTGGTCTGGATCAAATACTTTGAATGCTAAACCGAGTACCGTCGCAATCGGGGCTAAGGTAATATAGCGCTTATCCCAAGAGACACGTAAACCTAATACTTCTTCACCGTTATACATGCCTTTAGTGACGATACCTGCGTCTGGAATTGAGCCCGCATCGGAGCCGGCTTCTGGGCCAGTCAGTGCGAAGCAAGGAATGTCAGTTCCGATAGATAAGCGTGGTAACCAGTAGTTTTGTTGAGCTTCGGTACCATAATGCATGAGTAACTCACCTGGTCCTAAGGAATTAGGGACCATCACGGTCACCGCAATCGCGCCAGATGCGGCAGCAATCGTTGCAACAATTGTTGAGTTGGCATAAGGAGAAAATTCAAGACCACCAAATTTTTTAGGAATGATCATGGAGAAAAATTTATTTTTACATAAAAAATCAATGACTGGCTGTGGGATATGCTTTTCATTACATAGCTCGAAGTCTTCGACCATATTAATGAGCTCTACCACAGGTCCATCCAAGAATGCTTGTTCTTCGTCTGTCAATTTACCGGTTGGTAAGTTGCGAACTGCAGCCATATCCGGTTTACCTTGATAGATAGAGGACTCAATCCATACATCACCTGCGTCCAACGCTTCCTGTTCAGTCACAGAAATAGGGGGTAATACTTTTTTAAGGCTAGTACGTAAGCTCATAGCAATCTCTCTCTTTCAATACGATATTATTCAATATTGATCAGCTCATCTGACCAGTTATTAAAATATACAAAAGAAATCGGACCAGTGCAAGTTTTTGGGTGTAAATAATCCATTATATAAACTTATTATGGATTATAAGGGTACTTAACTAGGTACATATAATGCAGTACAACTATCGCGATGTGCGGTTAATCAATGGAAAAAAATAATGAAAAATGATGTGGAAAGTAAATTTTTATTAGGTGTGTTTAAAAAAATTAAAGTATATTGATGCGACGTATTAACTAATAATAAGTTAAACGTCGCATTAATTATCATGGTTTAGAACCACTTCTCTAATTCTTCTTTTAATCGTTCTGAATTTATAGGTTTTGTGACAAAACTGTTCATGCCAGCCGTTAAACACTTTTCTTCATCTCCTTGCATCGCGTTAGCTGTCAGCGCAATGATAGGGGTAAATTTATGAAGATGATATTCAGGCATTGAGCGGATGAGTTTAGTAGCACTGTACCCATCTAACACTGGCATTTGACAATCCATTAAAATAGCATGATAGCGGTCTTCTTTTTCCATTAACATCGACAATGCTTCCTGTCCATTATTCGCAATGTCTACCATCAAATCAAAGTTTTCTAGTAAATTTTTTGCCACCAATTGGTTAATATCATTATCTTCTACTAACAATACTCTAGCATTCATTTTTTCTAAATTTTGTAACGTATAAAAAGGAAGATTATTTGGCGAGGTAGGCATTGAAGCGCATTTATCGAGGACATTTTCTATTACATTTGGTAAGTGAATATCGTTTAAAAATCCGTTTAATCCTATAAAATTAAGATTTTCCATTTCAGTTGGGCTGATCTCTCCATCATACAGAAATACAAATAGGTCTTTAAAGTGTGGTTGGGAGCGAAGTAATTTTACCAGCTCTATACCGGTTGTGCCGTATAAATGCTGCGAGATAAATACACAACTTATATCGAGGGTTGACTGTTGTTCATCGAAAAACGCTAAGAAAGCTTGGGCACTGTTGAATAATTGCAGATCACATTTATTTTTGATTGGATGAGATGTGAATTTTAATAGTTCGTTACTATTATCAACGATGCACACTGTCTTACGTGTTATTTGCTTATTAGACTGGGAGATGGATTTATTTAATTGCGTATCAACAGTAAACCAAAATTCAGCGCCTTCTTGATACTCTGGATTAAATCCTATTGTACCCCCTAATAACTCCGATAGCTGTTGACTGATTGTTAATCCAAGACCTGTCCCACCAATTGAACGATTACTTGATGAATCTAATTGGTTGAACTTTTCAAATAATTGTGACGATTTATCATCTGGTATACCAATACCAGTATCAGAAATAGTAAAGCATAAATAATGCTCATTAATGACCGAAAACGATATGCGGATAGTGCCTTGATCTGTAAATTTAACCGCATTAGACAATAGATTAATTAAAATCTGACGTAAACGTATAGGGTCTGACATGATAGTGACTAACGGACAAATTTGAATGTCTAATTGTAGATTTTTAGCGTCGACTAAAGGCTGTATTTCCTTATAAAGGTTTTCCATAAACTCATCCATAGCGATTGTTTTCACATTGATATTAAGTTTTCCTGCTTCAATTTTTGAAAAGTCGAGTATGTCATTAATTAAATTTAGTAGCGCTTGGCTACTTCTTTTTATCGCTTGAGAATATTGGGTTTGTAGTGTCGTTAACGATGTTTTTTGTAACAATTCATTCATACCGATAATACCGTTAATAGGTGTACGAATTTCATGACTCATGTTAGCTAAAAAATCACTTTTAGACTGACTAGCTTCATAAGCCCGTTGTTCTATCTCTTTGATGGCGGTAATATTTTGAAAGGTACCTCTGAGTTTAATCACTTTATCATCTTTAAATTCAGCGGCTCCGATTGCTCTTACCCATATATGGTTATTTTTAGCCGTAATAAATGGCAGTTGTAAGTCCCAAGGGGTGCCAAATTCAATGGCGTTGTTAACGGCATTTTGAATGATAGGGCGAGCTTCAGGTGCATAATAGTTAATCCCATTCATAATACTAACGTCAGCCGACAACGGTAACTCATGGATGCGATATGTTTCATCTGACCAATACATTTCGTTAGTCTCTAAATCTACTTCCCAGCTTCCGAGCTGAGCAATCCTTGATGTCTCCTCTAATAACGCTTGAGAGCGTTGTGTCTGAGCCTTCAGTTTCTCTACATGGGTGATATCTTTACCGATGTAAAGGTAACCTTCTAATTTTCCTGCTCGATCAAATAGTGGGGTAACAATCAATTCTATAGTTAGCAGCGATCTATCTTTCGTTTCAAATGTAAAGGCGAACTCAACCTTGTCGAGTTTATTGGTTAATTCATGGAACGCTTCGAAATTTTCCATGATGTGATATTCGTACTGTGAGGCAATATGCTGGGCAAAGCGGCGATATTCAGCTCGCCTGATAAAGACATCCATTGAACTTTTATGCACGAGTTCATAGGGTTGCCATCCGAGCAACTCGATAGCGAATTCATTCAGCGACTCAATTGCACCATTTGCATTTGTCGAAATAATAATTTGTTGTGCACTATCTAAAATGGCACGCTGTAAATTCGTTTTCGCTCTTAATTCGTGTTCCATTAACTTGCGTGGCGTAATGTCATATTCACTCAACAAAAAGCCCGTTTTCCCAGAATCCAACGAAACAGGTTTAACTGTTAACTTAACCCAATAAGCCTCTTTATTCGCTTTATATAATTGAATTTCACCATTAAAATCTATTTTATCCCGGAATGCCGTTTTTAATCGTTTCAGTACCGCTATACTAGTATTGTCAGTGACTCTGAATAATGGATTCATACCTTTAAGTATTTCTTTAGTATATCCAGTTTGCTTGGTTGCCGAAGTATTTGTCCAGATGATTTTGTTATTTTCATCGGTCAGAAAAAAAGTGTTTTCGCTAAGCTCAATAACTTGCGACAAGAGTTCAGTGGATTTGTTACTCGCTAACGGATTGACTTTTTCAATGGTCAAGAGAGTACATGGCTGCTCATTATACTCAATACTTTGAAATGTCACCTTGAGATATAGAATATTGCCTTCGGCAGTCATCGATTCATATACACTATTTTTATTAAGCGCAGAAAAAGCATCAGTCGAGTCAGCATTCATTTTCTTTGGAATAGGCGTTTCAAATGACGACTGGATATCAAAATGTTTGAATCTTAGCTGAGATAGAGACATGCCGACAAGAGAGGTGTTTTCATATTCAAATATATCGTGAGTGATGGCATTGGCATAAACAATGTCACCGATATTATTAATAATCGTGATGCCATTCCCACATGCGTCAAGAATTTGTTCGTATGATTGTTGTGTTATATTTTTCAAAGCGCAAAAAGATAAAAGTTTGTATGCGTTAATTTATAGCATATTATTTTTGACATGCGTTACAATATGGCAAATGTCTTACAAGGAACTTAAATTTTTTATATGGCGCATTCAATCCATCAGCCACGCTTTACTCTTACTTTTTTTCATCCAAAATATTGGCTTATTTGGTTTGGATTAACGTGCTTGTTTTTGCTGACATTATTGCCGTTAGGGATCTTACGAAAATTAGCCTATGTCAATGCTTGGTTATTAAAAAAACTAGCCAAAAAACGCATTAGGATTGCCGAGCAAAATATTGCTTTGTGCTTTCCTAATATGCCTGCCAGGGAACAAGCTGAATTATTAAACAAACATTATGTTACTGCGGGGATGGCTTTGTTCGAAACCGCTATCGGTTGGTGGTGGCCTGATTGGCGCTTACGCCGGATCATTGAAATAGAAGGTTTTGAACATATCAAAGCCATTCAGGCGCAAGGCAAAGGCGTTTTAGCATTAGGTATTCATAATGTAAATATAGAAACAGGGTGTCGTATATTAGGCTTATTTCATAAAAGTATTGCGTTTTATCGACCCCATAACAATCCGCTTATGGATTATATTCAATTTAAAGGTCGTGCGCGCTCTAATGAATATTTAATTGATAAACGCAGTTCTCGAGCATTACTGGATGCATTGGATGCCGGTAAGTTGTGTGCGTATTTACCGGATCAAGATTATGGGAAACGCGGTGCTGTTTTTGTGCCATTTTTTGGCGTAAAAAAAGCAGCGACTATCTCGGCTACGTTAATGTTTGCACGTCGATCAAACTGTATTCCTTTAATGCTTTCCACGCAAACAACTGCTCGCGGATACAAAGTCAAGTTCTATCCACCTATGGATGACTTTGCAGATAAAGACGATGTTGAAGCATTAACAGACTTGAACCATCGCATTGAAAACATGATATTGGAACAACCTGAGAGTTATTTATGGATGCATAAACGATTTAAAACACGCCCTCCTGGGGAAGCCAGTTTGTACCAATAGCGTCGGTTAATCCAAAAACGTATCTTGCCATACTGCCTGAACTGCTGATTCAAGCTTTGCATAGTAAGGTGCTTTTTCTAAATGACTGCGCTTCAATGCTTCATGATGTTTATGATGACGTAGTGCAAGGTAAGCTTCAATTAAGGTATTAGCGACTGCATTGGGTATGATATTCGCATCGCTCAATGCCGCTAATTGGCGTAAATTATCACTATATTGAATAATGTTAGGATGATTAGCCGCGTGTTGTAAACACCAGTATTGAGTTAAAAACTCAATATCAGCGAGGGCGCCTTTGTCCTTTTCGCCTAAGTGCTCGCGCATTTTTTGACGCATACTACTTACTTTATCTTGTAACTCATTTTGCGCTCTAGGCTGGGTGATAATGGTGCGTCGGATAGTTTCAAATGTCTCATGCAGTAACGTGGAGCCTATAATCATACGGGCGCGGCATAAGGATTGGTGCTCCCAAACCCACGCTTCGGTTGCTTGATAATTAGCAAACGTATCGATATGGCAAATCAGTAATCCAGAGTTACCAGAGGGGCGTAAGCGTAAATCAATTTCATAGACATCACCCAGAAGCGTATTCGTACTGGCTAAACTGATAAAACGTTGCACTAATTTAATATAAAACTGTTGGGCTGATACTTGGCGTTTACCCCCCGCGGTATTCACACCAGGTGGACATTCATGCACGATGACCAAATCTAAATCAGAGGTATAACTGAGTTCTAATCCGCCTAATTTGCCATAAGCAATCACACCAATACCCATATTAGTCAGATCAAAGCCCTCAGGTTCGCCAAGTCGCACGGCGGTTTGTTGCCAGGCTTGTCTTAATAGAGCTTCGGTAAGGACTTCTGCGAGTATCGTGAGTTTATCACTGACTTGAGCAATCGGGAGATAATCTAAGATGTCAGCAGCTGCAATCCTAAACCGCTGGGCGAGTTTAAATTGTCGCATGGCATGTATTAGCGCTTCTTCATCATCGGGTTCGATACGTAATAAGATCTGTTGTAATTCACTGGTGAATTCATCTCGCCATTGGTGCAAATCATGAGGGGTTCGTTGTAAGTATTGCGGGTGGATTAATTCGTCTAATAAGACAGGATAGGCACTAATATGCTCAATCAACCAACTACTTTGACTACCAAACATAATGAGCTGTTCACGTACCGCAATATTTTCCATGATCAGTTCTAAATAAGCCGTACGTGATGCGATGGCGGTTATAATGCTGCACATCGATTCAATCGCGCTTAAGTGGTTTTTATTTAAGGCATTGATATCTGCTAAAAATAAGGGAACGAGTTTAGACAGTACTGTCTCTCCGCGTTCGCCAATATAACCTTTATTTACCGTCGTTTTTAATGCGACAAGTTGATGCCATATTTTACTTGCATCATGACCGCCGAGTACAAAGTCATCTGGTTTTTCCGGTATTTCAAGCGAATGCCAAATATCTTGATGTGAAGCACATATGGTATGTGCCTCGTCATGTGGGTCATCGACTTCTATAAACGCTTGAAAATGCTGATGGATACATTGTTGGATTGCTTCAATGAACACTATTGTTATATCTGATGAATGAGCTAAGTGCTCGGATAATTCAGGGTAACGGTTTAAATATTCTTGGAGTATCGTTAACAAAAATGTTTGTTGGACAGGGTTATCAGGTAGCGTTTGTGTTTGGGCGTTGGCGAATTGTTGTAAAGTATGTTCAGTCTTTCTCAAAACTAAATAACAAGTGCGTATTTCATTGACGACATCAGAAGGAAGCAGTGTTTCGCTTTCAATCACGCGCAAAGCTTCAAAGATAGAAGCTGTTTTTAATGCGGGTATGCGGCCAGCATAAATAAGTTGAAAACTTTGCACTAAAAACTCGACTTCGCGGATCCCACCAGCCCCTAATTTAATGTTATTTGTAAGCTGACGTCGGCGCACTTCTTGAACAATTTTTTGTTTTAAATCGCGTAACGATTCAATGATACTAAAATCTACATACCGTCGATAAATAAACGGCCGGATGATATTGGCCAGTGCTAGCTTATTGGGATCTTCACTTGCTTTTCGTTTATTGAGAATACGTGCTTTGAGCAGGGCAAAGCGTTCCCAACTGCGTCCTTGGCTTTCATAATAATTTTCCAAGCCAGCAAATGGCAGCACTAAAGGACCACTTTCTCCAAATGGGCGTAAGCGCATGTCGACACGATAGACTTGGCCATCAATAGTTTGAGTGTTGAGTAAGTGAATGAGTTTCTGCGCGACTTTAATGAAAAATTGTTGATACTCAAACGGTTTGCGACGTTCGGTAAATTCTCCCACTTCAGGGTAGACAAATATCAGGTCAATATCCGATGAAAAATTAAGCTCTTTGCCTCCTAGCTTACCCATCCCTAAAATATATAATTCTTGATTACCATGCTCATCTTTAGGGGTGCCATAACGTGCTTCAAATCCAGCGTAAGCAAATTCGTAAGCTTGTAAAATAAGGGTGTCAGCCAACCATGAAACTTCTACTAATGACGTATCTATAGACTGTAAATTAAGCATATCTCGCCATAATATCGTCACCATGCCTAGATGCCGCACTTGGCGTAATAACGCTAGTTGCTGAGTGTCGTTGAGTGTATTCAGATCCCATTGATGATGATGGGTCACTATCTCAAAAAGAGACATTTGGGAGATCGGTTGAGACTGGTTAAGCGCATCCATAATGTGGGAGATCATCCACGGGTATTGCGCCATCGTTGCGTGAGCATATTGGCTATATGAGCATATGTGTGTGAGTTGCACACTAGATTGCCGATATTCTGTTAATGTTGAGAATTCATTCATCCATTGCGTAATGGGTTCGGCTAGTTCCATGATAAGGCTCGTACTTTTTTATTCAAAATAACTGATCCATGGAAAAACGGCAACTATTGCAAAAATCTTAATCGTTTAAGTTTTTAGCTTTATTTATCACTATTTTTCTTTTATATTTACAAAACTATTACAATTAACAAAATTTACTAGGAGAGTTATTTTGCGTTTATTTTTTTCGAGCTTCACACTGATTGCGTTGCTGGTGGTGTCGATCATACCTTGCGGTGTTTTGGCTGAGAATGCGCCTAATCAGCATAAGGTCTTAAGTCTTGCTTCACCCAACAATGAAATCGTGTTGCACTTTACTGATGAAGATGACTTAGCTCGTTACCAGCTCTCCTTTAACGGTAAAGAAGTCATAGGGTTGAGTAAACTTGGTTTTACTTTTGCTAAAGCGTTGCCGATGTATCGAGATTTTCGCTTGAGTGAAGTCAGTCGTAATCGTGTCGATAGTTCGTGGGAGCAACCTTGGGGTGAACAGCGAATAATTCGTGATCATCATAATGAATTAGTGGTGAAATACACGGATATCAATAATGCACAGAATATCTTCTATGTGCGTGCACGTGCTTTTGATGAGGGCATAGGTTTTCGTTATGAAGTACCTGCCGATAGTTCTCGAGATATTACACGTGAATTGACCGAATTTAACTTTTTGAATTCACACCAAGCAACCGCTTACTGGATCCCTGGACAAGGACGCGAACGTTATGAGTACTTATACCGAACGACGCCTTTACAAGAAGTAGATAAAGCACATACCCCATTCACAGTTGAATATACCGATGGTACTCATATTGCTGTGCATGAAGCGGCCTTAGTTGATTATGCCGGAATGAGTATTCAGCGTCAGGCGTTGGGTATGTTTAGTGCGAATTTAGCCCCTCGTGCTGATGGCGTACTTGTCAAAAAAACCGGTTCTTTTGTGACACCTTGGCGAACCATTACGATAGGTGATGAAGCCGTTGATCTAGTGAATTCGTTTATGGCGCTTAATCTAAATGAACCAAGCAAAATTGAAGATACCTCGTGGATTAATCCAGGTAAATACATTGGTATCTGGTGGGGAATGCATATTGATAAATTCACATGGGGATCAGGTCCTAAGCACGGAGCGACGACTGAACGGACAATGGCCTATATGGATTTTGCTGCTGAGCATGGGTTTGATGGTGTGTTGGTTGAGGGCTGGAATGTTGGTTGGGATGGTAATTGGATAGCGAATTCAGAGCTATTCTCTTTTACTGAATCATATCCTGACTTTGATCTTAAGCGAGTTCATGAACATAGCTTGAGTACGGGTGTTAAATTAATTGGTCACCATGAAACCTCAGGTG
>Ga0209555_10002295_pt1 | contig 13577 bp, 10 predicted proteins | sample SaaInl85LU_5_DNA_FD_184643 | JGI IMG/M metagenome (GOLD analysis project Ga0209555, IMG submission 184643) | Marine microbial communities from expanding oxygen minimum zones in the Saanich Inlet - ESP_85LU_5_DNA (SPAdes) (version 2) | ecosystem: Environmental > Aquatic > Marine > Intertidal... | reverse complement strand
TCGATAGTACTTGAGGATCGACTCAAAAAAGATGACATCAATAACAAAATCATTCCTGTAGTTACCGATAAATCGGCACTGTTAAAGATGCCTGTTTTGAACACACCACCAAGATCTATATACAAAAAATCGGTCACTGAGCCGTACAAAAATCGATCGTAAAGATTGGCTATTCCACCTCCTGCAATGCAACAAAGTCCTATAATCGACAAGTTGTCGAGGGCTTTACTAGTAAAGACATAATACAACACCGCCCCTAAAACAATTACAGGCAGGATGAGTAAAAATATTAACTTTACCGTTGGATTTGAGTTGCTACCCATACCTAAAAATGCGCCTGAATTTTCTACATTCATCAATTGTAATTGTGAACCTAAAAGTTCTGTTCTTGAGCCTGGAATCACATTTTTTCGGACATATTCTTTTGAAACTTGATCCAAACCAATATTAAATAGGATGAGAATTAGTATTAAGATTTTTTTAGTGTTCATGCCGTTTAGTTTTCAAAAGTCGCTGCTTTTGTGTTCATTTCTCTATCAATTTTTTTAACTAAGCCTTGCAGTACATTGCCTGGTCCTACTTCAATAAATTCATTCGCACCATCCTGAATCATTTGCTGAACCGATTGAGTCCATTTAATAGGCGCTGTCAGTTGGGAAATTAAATTCGATTTAATCTCTGTTTCATTTAGAACCGGCATCGCTGTTACATTTTGGTAAATAGGACAAACAGGGGTATGGAATGTTGTATGTTCTATAGCCGCTGCCAAGTGTTCTTTTGCGGGCGCCATTAAAGGTGAATGAAAAGCCCCTCCCACAGGGAGTACAAGTGCACGTCGTGCGCCTTTTTCTTTTAGTGCATCACAAGCCAAATGAATGGCATCAACAGCACCAGAAATCACCAATTGTCCTGGACAGTTATAGTTTGCAGCGACTACAACTCCATTAATTGATTGGCATGTATCCTCTACAATTTCATTTTCTAATCCCAATACGGCAGCCATCGTTCCTTTTGTTAAATCACATGCTTTTTGCATCGCCTGCGCACGTTGAGAAACAAGTTTTAGCCCATCTTCAAAACGAAGTGTATCATTTGCGACCAAAGCCGAAAACTCACCAAGGGAATGCCCTGCAACCATATCCGGTTGAAACCTCTTCCCTAAGCTTTTTGCTAAAATCACAGAATGCAAAAAAATCGCCGGCTGTGTTACCTTCGTTTCTTTTAAATCGTCAACACTTCCCTCAAACATAATGGATGTAATGTCAAATCCTAAAATGTCATTGGCTTGTTCAAAAAGTGATTTTGCTGCCGCTGAATTTTCATAGAGCGGTAACCCCATTCCCGAAAATTGAGCGCCTTGTCCTGGAAATATATATGCTTTCATAATGTTATATGTTTTTTAACGTCTTTTATAGGTGATGTATGAAAAATCAAATTTATGAAAATCGTCTTTTTTATTAAAGATACGATTGGTTTCTTTCCAAATCGTTTCGTTGATGATTGGAAAAAAAGTATCCCCTTCAAAGTTGTGGTGTACTCTTGTAAATTCGATCGTATCTACGATTTTTAAAGCTTGTTTGTAAATTTCGCCGCCACCAATAATGAATGGATTGGGATCTAGTGCCGCTTTTTTAATAGCGGATTCTAAAGAGTTTACGACGATGACCCCTTTGGGAGTTTTATAATTTTGTTGTCTTGTAATTACAATGTGTGTTCTGTTGGGTAAGGGCTTTGGAAAACTTTCAAAGGTTTTTCGTCCCATGATAATGCAATGCCCAGAAGTAAGTTCTTTGAAGCGTTTTAGGTCATTTTTTAAATGCCATATCAACTCATTGTCTTTGCCAATCACATCGTTTTCAGAAACGGCGACAATGAGGGAGAGGTTTGAAGGATGGGTTGTTGTTTTCAATGGTGTAAATTAGAGCACAAAAGTAAGGGTTTCCGTTAAATTAAACGGCAACAGCCCCTTTGATGTGCGGATGGGGGTCATAACCTTCTAAAGTGAAGTCTTCAAATGTAAAGTCAAAAATATTTGTAATCTCTGGATTTAGAATCATTTTAGGAAGCGGGCGTAATTCTCTAGAAAGTTGTGTTTCCAGTTGCTCAATATGATTGCTATAAATATGGGCATCTCCAAAAGTGTGAATGAATTCTCCAGCTTCATAACCACAAACTTGTGCCATCATCATGGTAAGTAGTGCGTACGAAGCAATGTTAAACGGTACTCCTAGAAAAATGTCGGCACTTCGCTGATACAATTGACAGGATAACTTACCATTGCTCACATAAAACTGAAAAAATGCATGACAAGGAGGAAGTGCAGCCTTATTATTTGCCACATTGTCGCTAAACGATTTGGAAGTGTCAGGAAGTACGGATGGATTCCAAGCAGACACCAACATACGTCGGCTATTGGGATTTGTTTTTAAGGTTTCAATAACTTCTGTAATTTGATCAATTTCATCACTATTCCAGTTGCGCCATTGGTGTCCATAAACGGGACCAAGATCACCATTTTCATCCGCCCAAGCATTCCAGATTTTAACACCATTTTCGGTGAGATAATCTGTATTTGTATCGCCTTTTAAAAACCAAAGCAGTTCATAAATAATAGATTTAAGATGCAATTTTTTGGTAGTCACCATTGGAAATCCTTCACTAAGGTCGAAACGCATTTGATGTCCAAACACACTTTTAGTGCCTGTTCCGGTACGGTCTCCTTTTTCATTTCCATTGTTTAGTACGTGGGATACAAGGTCTAAATATTGTTTCATTTCAGTGCTATTTTGTGAAGTTAAAAATAAAAAAAGCTTCAATCTTAAAGAAATTGAAGCTTGTAATAATTTTAAAAGTTATTAACTATTTAGCCGATTATCGCACCAGCAATTGTTGCGGATAAAAGAGAGGCAATGGTTCCCCCTATAAGAGCTTTAATTCCAAACTCAGAAAGTGTTTTTCGTTGCCCTGGCGCTAATGACCCAATCCCTCCAATTTGAATCCCTATAGAGGCAAAATTAGCAAACCCACAGAGCATATATGTTGCCATAATGATGGACTTTTCATATTTTAAATGCAATAAGTTTAAGGGGTTTTTTAGATCAGCTAACTGAATGTAACCTACAAATTCACTAGCGGCAAGTTTGATCCCTAAGAGCTGCCCCATCAAAGCGATGTCTTCTTTTGCGATTCCAATCAACCACATTAGGGGAGCAAAAGCATAGCCTAGAATAAACTCCAATGAGAATGCTTCATAAGAAGTGTTTGATGCCACCCAGTCGTTTAATGTCGTTAAATCTCCAACCCATCCAAGGACTCCATTAATCATGGCAATAAATGCTAAAAACACCAAAAGCATTGCGCCAATATTCAACGCGAGTTTGAGGCCTTCAGTAGTACCGTTTGCAATGGACTCTAAAATGTTTGAGCCAATTTTTTCTTGTGAGACATGAATTTCATTATCAATCTTTTCCACTTGTGGATAGAGCATTTTTGAGATGACAATCGCTCCAGGTGCTGCCATTACAGAAGCTGTTAGTAAATGCTTAGCATAAAACAAACGCAAGACTTCATCTTCCCCACCAAGAAACCCAATATAAGCTGCCAAAACACCTCCGGCTACTGTTGCCATACCGCCAATCATGACTAATAATATTTCAGATCGATTCATTTTTTCTAAATACGCCTTAATCATTAAGGGCGATTCTGTTTGACCTAAAAATATATTTCCTGCAACACTCAAGCTCTCAGCTCCAGAAACCTGAAGAAGTTTACTAAGCAGCCAAGCCAATCCTTTTACAACGCGCTGAATAATGCCTAAATAAAATAAAACAGATGTAAGTGCCGAAAAGAAAATAACCGTTGGTAAAATTGAAATAGCGAACGTTACTAAAGGTGCTTCAATTTCCCCCGTAGAAAACGCAGCGAATAGAAACTTAGTTCCCTCCATTGTAAAATCCAATACCGCAATAAATAAACTTCCAACCCACTCAAAAAATGATTGAATAAACGGTACTTTTAAAACTCCAATGGCTAAAATGATTTGAGCTCCTAAACCCAATCCAACGGTTCTCCAGTTGATTGCTTTTCTGTTGGCACTCAAGAGGTATGAGATCAAAATCAACACAAACATTCCTAAAAACCCTCTAAAAAGACTGTTTAGTGTAAACCCTTGACTTGATACGATTTCGGAGGATTCCTGTGCGGCAACCGACTGGATATTTGCAAATAATACAAATACAATTAGCATTAATTTTTTCATTCTGCTTGTTATTAGCGTTTAGAGATTTCGTCTCTTAACTTTGCAGCCGTTTCATAATCTTCATCCGCAACGGCCTTTGTTAGTAACTCTTGTAATTTTTTAATCGATTTAGAGGAATAGCCGTCGTCGGAAACTTTTATTTCATCGGATTCAAACTCTAAATCATCAAACAACAGCACATCTTCAGGCTGATTTTCCTCATTTTCTTTTTTGGAGTCTGTTTTTAATATGATTCCAGCTTTTTCTAAAATGTTTTTATAGGTAAATATGGGTGCAGAAAAACGCAATGCGAGTGCAATTGCATCACTAGTTCGCGCATCGATAATTTCTTCCAACGTGTCGCGTTCGCAAATAAGAGAGGCGTAAAAAACACCATCCACTAATTTGTGAATGATGACTTGTTTTACAACGATGTCAAATCGATCAGAAAAATTTTTAAATAAATCGTGTGTTAAAGGTCTTGGGGGTTGGATGTCTTTTTCTAAAGCGATTGCAATAGACTGTGCTTCGAAAGCTCCAATAACAATTGGAAGTTTTCGTTGCCCATCCACTTCACTCAATATCAAAGCATAAGCTCCGCTTTGAGTTTGACTGTATGAAATACCTTTTATGTTAAGACGAACTAAACTCATAAGTTATAACACAAAGAACAGTTTTAATTCGTAAAGTACCAAACCCTTGACAAATTAGTTTGCAATTAAAGTGCAGTAAAAAACAGTGGTTCAAATCGAACTACAAGTTTTAAACCTCTTTAATTCTGAGCTTTGAAAACTTTTAATTTTTCAATCAATTGAGGCACCACTTCAAAAGCATCTCCTACAATTCCATAATCAGCAGCTTTGAAAAAAGGAGCCTCAGGGTCGGTATTAATAACGACTTTTACTTTAGAAGAATTAATTCCTGCCAAATGCTGAATAGCCCCCGAAATTCCAATGGCAATGTATAAGTTTGTTGCCACAGGTTTCCCTGTTTGTCCTACATGTTCACTGTGGGGTCTCCATCCCAAATCAGACACAGGTTTCGAACAAGCGGTTGCAGCTCCAAGAACGTCTGCCAATTCTTCGACCATCCCCCAATTTTCAGGACCTTTTAATCCACGACCTGCCGACACTACGACTTCTGCATCTGCAATACTGACTTTGTCACTTGCTTTATCAACCGAGGTTACTTTTGTTGAAGAGTTTACCAAGTTAGGAGAAAAATCTTCTAGTTGTGTCGTAGTCATATTTTCTACCAAACCAAAAGAATTATTAGAGACCCCTATGATTTTTACTGCAGTTGAAATTTCAGTATTGCAAAACGCTTTGTTTGTAAAAGCAGTGCGTTTCACAACAAAAGGGTTTAAACTGGATGGTGCTGCCACAACATTGGATGCGTAGCCGGCCTTTAGTCCAACCGCTAAAAGAGGTGCAATATAACGACTGTCGGCACTTGCGCTTAAAATAACAACGCTTGCCGCTTCTTTTTCTGAAGCTTGTCTGATGATATCTGCATATATTTTGGCATTAAATACACTGACTGTGTTTACGTTTAACACCTTTTCTACGCCGTAAGTTCCTAACTCAGAAGCATCGTTTGCGTTAAAAGTTAGTGCCACTAGGGTTGTGCCCATAGCGTCTGCTACGGCCTTGCCATATGATGCAGCTTCTAAAGCTGCTTTTTTGAATTTTCCTTGATCGGATTCTGTATATACTAAAACGGACATAATTCTTTTTTTAAAATTAAATAACTTTAGCTTCGTTATGAAGAAGGTTGATGAGTTCATCAATATTATCGGCTTCTACTAATTTAACAGCACCACGAGGGGCTGGTTTTTCAAAAGAAACAGAATGTGTCTCTGAAGTTTCAGTAGTGGGCTCAACGACAGTGAGTGGCTTTTTTCGTGCCATCATAATTCCTCTCATATTTGGAATTCTTAGGTCGCTTTCTTCTACCAATCCTTTTTGTCCTCCAATAACGAGTGGTAAAACCGTTGAGACGGTTTCTTTCCCGCCATCAATTTCACGAACAGCTGTGGCGTTTGTGCCCTCAATTTCCAAGCTAATGCAATTGGTTACAAAATTGGCGTCGAGCATTGCCGCCAACATCCCAGGAACCATACCGCCATTGTAATCAATAGATTCACGACCTGCAATAATAAGGTCATAAGCACCTTCTTTTGCGGCAGCGGCTAAATAAGTAGCAACCGTATGTCCATCTATGGCTTCTGCATTTACACGGATGGCTGCATCTGCTCCAATAGCAAGTGCTTTTCGGAGCGTTGGCTCTGTTTCTGCACCACCAACACTGATCACATCTACTGTGGCGTTTTGTTTTTCTTTAAACCACATTGCGCGGGTTAATCCAAACTCGTCATTTGGATTAATGACGTATTGCACCCCATTGGTGTCAAATTTGGTATCTCCTTCAGTGAAATTAATTTTAGAAGTTGTGTCGGGAACATGACTAATACAGACTAATAGTTTCATTTTTTATTCTTATAATTAGAGTGTACGAAAGTAAATAAAAAACTTTTAATTTCCTATGCATGCATAGGAAATTTTAGTAAAATCTTGTAATTATAATTGAGTATTATTCTTATTTTTGTCCCTCATAAAATTCAATTAATGAAAACAATTCAGTTTAGAGAGGCAATATGTGAAGCGATGAGTGAAGAAATGCGTCGCGATGAGAGCATTTATTTAATGGGCGAAGAAGTTGCCGAGTACAATGGTGCTTACAAGGCGTCCAAAGGAATGCTAGATGAGTTCGGAGCTAAGCGTGTAATTGACACGCCCATTGCAGAGTTAGGATTTTCAGGAATTGCTGTAGGATCAACCATGACAGGAAATCGACCTATTGTTGAATTTATGACGTTTAATTTTTCATTGGTAGGAATTGATCAAATAATAAATAATGCCGCCAAAATCAGACAAATGTCTGGTGGACAGTTTAATTGCCCTATTGTTTTTAGAGGCCCAACAGGGTCTGCAGGTCAGTTAGGCGCTACCCATTCACAAGCGTTTGAAAATTGGTTTGCTAATTGTCCAGGTCTAAAAGTGATTGTGCCTTCTAATCCGTACGATGCAAAAGGATTATTAAAAGCGGCTATCCGCGATGACGATCCTGTGATTTTTATGGAAAGTGAGCAAATGTATGGCGATAAAGGCGAAGTTCCAGAAGGAGAATATATTTTACCAATTGGAGTTGCTGATATCAAACGTGAAGGAAGCGATGTTACGATTGTATCTTTTGGAAAAATTATAAAAGAAGCCTACGTTGCTGCGGATGCATTGGCTAAAGATGGAATCTCTTGTGAGATAATTGACCTTAGAACCGTTCGTCCTTTAGATATCAATACGATTTTGGATTCTGTTAAAAAAACAAACCGCTTGGTAATTCTTGAAGAAGCGTGGCCTTTTGGAAATGTATCGACAGAAATTACATATCAAGTTCAAGAAAAAGCATTTGATTTTTTAGATGCTCCAATTATAAAAATCAATACAGCCGATACTCCGGCTCCATATTCACCAGTATTATTACAAGAATGGTTGCCTAACAGCGAAGATGTTGTAAAGGCAGTAAAGAAAGTGTTATATAAATAAAATTTTTAGCACTCTTTATTGGTTTGATTGTTGATTAAGTACAAAATATGAGATATTACTTATTGTCAATAGTATTGATGCTCTCAATACATATTTCTGCACAAACGAAAGTGAGTGGTACAGTTTATGATCTAGACAATCAACCTGTTGCATTTGCAAACGTGCTATTTAAAAATTCTTCAGAAGGAGTGATCTCCGATTTTGACGGTAACTTTCTTTTAGAGTCTGAAAATAACCACTCGACAATAGTGGTGTCTTTTGTGGGATTTGAAACCACCGAATTAAAACTGAAAACTAAATTTAGTAAAGGGCTTAAGGTTGTGTTGCAAACGGGCTTTGAATTGGATGAGGTTTTGATTGTTAAAAAACCTAAAAAACGTTTAAAAAAGAAAGAAAACCCTGCCTACAAAATAATGAGAGGTATTTGGGCACATAAAAAAAAGAACGGACTCAGTCTGGTTGAACAATACGAATACAAAAAGTATGCTTCTACAGAAATTGGACTTAATAATATTGATCAAAAATTTTTAAAGACACTTCTGCGAGCGGATTATGACTCCGTAGTTTCGATCATAAAGCAAGACAAACGGAACAAAAAATTTTTTGTACCAGTCTTTATGGAAGAAATGATTCAGACTGTTTATGGAGATAACACCATAAATAAAACACTTGAACTCACACAGGCAGAAAAACAAATTGGAATCCAACAAGATGGATTTGTTTTTGATCGTATCAGCAATATTTTCAAAGACATAAATATTTATGATAATAATATAGAACTTCTAAACAGATCGTTTGTAAGCCCGTTATCCACTGAAGGATTTGGCTCCTATGATTATGTTCTTCAAGACAGTATTGTATCAAACTCAAGAACTAAATATCGAATTTATTTTTTCCCGCGTAAAGAAGGCGATTTAGTATTTGAAGGAAATTTTGTAGTCACAGATAGTATTTTTGCTGTGAATTCCATCAGCATGCATGTGAACCCTAAGATCAATTTGAACCTCATCCGGAATTTGTATTTCGAAAAAAGTTTTTCAATTGAAAATGACAGCGTATTTCTGCCTCAAAATAATGTATATGAAGCAGATATTACTTTATTGACTAAAAACGATAAAGAAAAAGGACTCTACGTAAAGCGTACAGAAACTTTTGAAAATTATGATTTCACAAAAAACAGACCTCCAGATTTTTACAACACTAAAGTTGTAAAATACAGACAAGATCAATTTGAAAAAAGTGATGAATTTTGGCAGGAGAATTTACCAAAAAACATAGACAATAGCGATTCAGAATCGATACTTTCAAACCTGAAAGACAACAAGAAAATTAAAAATTTAACAGGCTTGATAAGAACCTTGTCAAGTGGCTATTTTAAAGTTTCTAATCACATTGAATTTGGATCTATTTGGAACACATTCGCATTCAATGATGTTGAAGGAATTAAGCTATCAGCAGGTTTTAGGTCGTTTAAAAGTTTAGACGATCGGTTTAGGGCCAAAGGAAAACTTGCTTATGGATTTAAAGATCAACAGTTCAAGTATTTTTTAGATACGAAATATTTGTTAAGTTACAATCCAAGAATCTCGGTAGGACTTAGTTATTTGAACGATACAGATCAATTAGGTTCCAAGATTATAGACAGTTATGGAAGTACAGCGTCTAGGTTTGGCAGTTCGTCGCTTTTTAGTAGAGGAGATAATTATTTTTTATCTCGGATTAATGAAATATCCGCCAATATTAATGTCGAGGTCTATAGAAACTTTATAATTGGTGTTAATTACTCAAACAATCATATTGAATCTGCAGCACCGGATCAATTTTCAATTGATTATTTTGATGAGACCGAACAAAAGGTGAAATCGAGTTTAGTGGATAACAGCCTAGAACTTTATCTGTCATTTACTCCAAAACGAAATATTTTTGGATATGGGGTAGAAAGAAAATTTGGTCTCAACCTTTTTCCAACATTCTTATTAAGTTTTCAAAAAAGCTTGAAAGTTGGCAATGGAAATTTGGACTATTCAAAACTTTTATTTTCCTATAATCAACCCATAAAACTTGGAAAGTTTGGCGTTCTTGACAACACTCTTGCTGCAGGAAAAATATTTGGGGATGCACCACTATCAGTGCTGAGTCCCGTACCAGCCAATCAAACTTACTCGCTTGTAGCCAATACGTTTTCGCTCTTAAATTATTATGATTTTGTCGTAGACCAATTTCTGGTAGGACATTTTGAGCATCATTTTAATGGTTTTATTTTAAATAGAATCCCCTTAATCCAAAAACTCAAGCTACGAAGTGTCATGACCTTTAGAGGAGTTGTTGGAGATATTTCAGACAGAAATAGAAGCATCAATCGTTCCTCTATTATTTATAATACCCCTTTAGAAATGTACTATGAATACGGATTTGGAATTGAAAACATAGGATTTGGAAACCTAAGAATATTACGAGTGGACTGTGTATGGCGCTCTGAATTTGTCAACCTAAATAGTTCCACTCCAAATTTTGGGCTTCGATTAAAAATATCACCTGACTTTTAAGAAGCAACACATTGAAAATAACTCGTTTTTTATTGGCTTGATAAAAAGTTAAAATTTTCCTGATATAATAATGTTAAATTAGGTTTTTTAGTTCCTTATCATTTTACTACATTTACGCCCGTAAAAAATAAACAAAATTACACTATGGAATCAATGATGATTTGGATGCCTATTGCAATGGCACTATTAGGATTAGCATACATGCTATATAAAAAATCTTGGGTAATGAAACAAGATGCAGGTGATGGTAAAATGAAAGAAATTTCGGATTACATATATGAAGGGGCTTTGGCATTTTTAAAAGCAGAGTACCGATTGCTTACATTTTTTGTAATCGGAGCCAGTCTTATTTTAACAGTAATCGCTTTTTACATGGATACTACGTATTTAATTGTAGTTGCATTTATTATAGGCGCTATTTTCTCTGCCTATGCTGGAAATATGGGAATGAAAATTGCAACCAAAACAAATGTTAGAACGACACAAGCTGCAAAAACAAGTTTACCAAATGCATTAAAAGTTTCTTTTGGTGGTGGAACCGTGATGGGACTTGGTGTTGCTGGTTTAGCGGTATTGGGTTTAACAATGTTCTTTATTATATTTTTCCAAATATTTATGGGTGGTGAATGGACAAACACCGATCAAATGACAATTGTTTTAGAAGCATTAGCTGGGTTCTCTTTAGGAGCTGAATCTATTGCCTTATTTGCAAGAGTTGGTGGAGGAATCTACACAAAAGCGGCCGATGTTGGTGCTGATTTAGCAGGAAAAGTACAAGCGGATATTCCAGAAGATGATCCAAGAAACCCAGCAACAATTGCTGATAATGTTGGTGATAACGTTGGTGATGTTGCAGGAATGGGAGCCGATTTATTTGGTTCTTACGTGGCAACCGTGTTAGCAGCTATGGTTCTAGGAAACTACGTCATTAAAGACATGGGTGGAAGCATTTCAGATGCTTTTGGTGGTATCGGACCAATTTTATTGCCAATGTCAATTGCAGGGGTTGGAATTATCATTTCACTTATAGGAACCTTATTAGTTAAAATTTCATCGAACGATGCAAAAGAAGCAGAGGTTCAAAAAGCATTAAATATTGGAAACTGGTCTTCTATAGCCTTAGTTGCTGCAGCATGTTTTGGATTAACAACTTGGATGTTGCCAGAAACAATGCAAATGGAATTCTTTGGAGAAGGTCTTCAAGAAATTTCTTCAATACGCGTATTTTATGCCTGTTTAGTAGGTTTAGTAGTGGGTGCTGGAATCTCAGCATTTACGGAGTATTACACAGGGTTAGGCTCTAAGCCGATTTTAAAAATTGTACAGCAATCTAGTACAGGTGCTGGAACCAACATTATTGCTGGTTTAGCAACAGGAATGATTTCTACATTCTCTTCTGTATTATTATTCGCAGCGGCGATATGGGCATCCTATGCTTTAGCTGGATTTTACGGAGTTGCATTAGCAGCTTCCGCAATGATGGCAACCACAGCGATGCAGTTAGCGATCGATGCTTTTGGTCCAATTGCTGATAACGCAGGGGGTATTGCTGAAATGAGTGAGCAAGATCCAATCGTTAGAGAACGTACAGATATTTTAGATGCTGTAGGGAACACAACTGCTGCAACTGGTAAAGGATTTGCTATTGCGTCAGCAGCCTTAACCTCTTTAGCTCTATTTGCGGCCTACGTAACTTTTACAGGAATTGATGGAATTAACATTTTTAAAGCACCCGTATTAGCCATGTTATTTGTAGGGGCAATGGTACCTGTAGTATTTTCTGCACTTGCCATGAATGCAGTGGGTAAAGCAGCTATGGAAATGGTAAATGAAGTGGTAAGACAGTTTAAAGATATTCCAGGAATCATGGAAGGAACTGGAAAACCAGAATATGATAAATGTGTTGATATTTCAACCAAAGCTTCTTTGAAAGAAATGATGGTCCCTGGAATTTTAACCATTGGATTTCCAATAGTTATTGTATTAGTAGGGATATTAGTCTATCAAGACAACAACACCTTGGTTGCAGAAATGCTTGGAGGGTATATGGCTGGAGTTACCGTAAGCGGTGTACTTTGGGCAATTTTCCAAAACAATGCAGGAGGTGCTTGGGACAACGCTAAAAAATCGTTTGAAGCAGGTGTTGAAATCAACGGTGTTATGACTTACAAAGGGTCGGAAGCTCACAAGGCAGCCGTTACAGGGGATACAGTTGGAGATCCATTTAAAGATACGTCTGGACCTTCAATGAACATCCTTATTAAATTAACCTGTCTTATTGGATTGGTAATTGCGCCAATCTTAGGAGGACACTCTCTTGAAGCAGAACAAACTCAAGACGTGAATGTAGAAGTTATCTATAATTCAGAAGATTCAGCAAAAGCATCCATTACCTATAGTAAAGTGGTGAGTAGTGACTCTGTAGTTGTTGTGGAGAAAACATTTAAAGGGACACAACAAGAAGTTGAAGATGCAGTTGATGCATTTTTAAGCGAGAATAGAACAAAATAGAATAACAGATTATGTCATAAAAAAACCCGCTTACAGCGGGATTTTTTATGTTTATAAAGTACTATTTGTTTTAGAACAAACCGTTTATTTGAGCATCAATTTTGTTAATGATAAAACCAAGATCTTCTTCGTTTTCAACAAAATCTAAATTATCCACATCTATAATCAATAACTTTCCTTTAGTATAGCCATGAATCCACGCTTCGTAGCGCTCGTTTAAACGACTAAGGTAATCGATGCTTATAGAATTCTCATAGTCGCGACCACGCTTGTGAATTTGAGACACAAGGTTTGGAATAGAACTTCTCAAATAAATAATAAGGTCTGGGCTTTGTACCAACGATTCCATAAGTCCAAAAAGCGACGCATAATTTTCAAAATCGCGATTGGTCATTAAACCCATGGCATGTAAGTTAGGTGCAAAAATATTAGCATCTTCATAGATCGTACGGTCCTGAATAATATTTTTTCCACTTTCACGAATTTGTAACACCTGACGGAATCTACTGTTTAAAAAATATACTTGGAGGTTAAAACTCCAACGTTCCATTTGGTTATAAAAATCATCTAAATAGGGGTTGTCCACAACATCTTCTAGTTGGGCTTCCCATTTGTAGTGTTTCGCTAGTAATTGGGTTAAGGTTGTTTTACCTGCCCCAATATTTCCGGCTATAGCAA
>Ga0209555_10002294_pt1 | contig 13579 bp, 14 predicted proteins | sample SaaInl85LU_5_DNA_FD_184643 | JGI IMG/M metagenome (GOLD analysis project Ga0209555, IMG submission 184643) | Marine microbial communities from expanding oxygen minimum zones in the Saanich Inlet - ESP_85LU_5_DNA (SPAdes) (version 2) | ecosystem: Environmental > Aquatic > Marine > Intertidal... | reverse complement strand
TCTTAACTTGGACATGCAATACTATGATCACATAGGTATCTTTAGTATTGTTGATAGAAAGACCTTTAGTTCTAAAACAAAGTACAATAGAATTAATGTATTTGGATTGAAGAGCTTGATGCATAATATAAACATCTCTAGTGCACTAACTCCAGATATGTCTTCTCAAATAGCAATATCAGCTCAAACAAAGATAACCAACGCAGATAGTCATTCGTCTGGCTTTTTGAGATTTAACGAAGGTATTCAAGATAGAGTTATAAAAGACAGAAGCTTAGATGGTGTCGTTGTGAAGGATAGGCAAGATGAGTATGCAAATACAAAACCACAAGACTACTCGGAGATCTTTACCTTATATGAATTAGTGTATGGTAAGTTTACTTGGGCCGATGCATCCTTTGCCTATGCTAAAAATAAGTTTAGTGAATTTGTAAAAACTATTACAGGAAATACAGAGACGGGCCTTGTTGGGCAGGTTGTAATACCATTCCAGTCATCGCTAACCATGGACGGTATATCAGGCTTTCATATTATGAATGGATTTACTTTAGATCCTAAAGTATTGCCATACAAGTATGAAAGTGTTAGTGGTAGCGTAGGACAGGTGATTACTGGGTTAGAAGCTCGAGTAGACTCTACAGCATGGAAGACTACTTTAAAAAGTAAGTTTTACAATCTAGAGGCAGGTAACATAGCCTTTGATGGCTTAGTTCCTGAAGGTAGTACTCAAACAGATCCAACCTACAATTACGTATATGACTTTGCTGCACAACTGTCTGGATTAGATAAATCAGAATACTACGACCGTTACATTGAAGAATCTACTGGAGCAATAAAAGGACAGTACGAGCCCAACAAGCTCGCTGATATAGTGGACTTCAGAGCAAATCGTATGCAAAAACTAATCCAAAACCATTATAAGGATTATTGGGGTGAAGGTAGTGTTAGTGAAATCAAGGATGCAGAAAAGTCAGTAGGAAGTGGAAAGTTTATCTTCGGATCAACCACTGGTGCCCTTATTACTTCGCAAAACTCAGCTCTTCAACAGTATTGGGTTAATTATAGTAATTCGTATGGTAATACTGAGATATGGAATAATCACGAGGAGTACCCATGGAGTGCTGTATATGTTTCTTTTATGATGGGAGAAATAGACTTTGGAGATAAGCTGCCAGATGGAATAGGTCCTCAGAACATACAGCAAGGGTATGGAGATCCAAATTGGGTAAAGGCATCGAGTCACTGGAAATATGTACATGCTGCAAGAGATCACCGATTAGCAAAAGGTAAAGGAGGTAAGTGGGTAGCGTTTGCTTTGAGAGATGTTGCAACAGAGCAAGCACAGCAACAAGCAGAGGCTACAGCAATCCCAGCACAAATTTCAGCAGAAGATCTGTACGGACCAGCTGGATATGCACTACCTTATGATATTCCAATTAAAGCACAAGAGGGTGATGTACTGATAAAAGCACGTAGTGGTAAGTACACCAACAGCCATGGTTCTATTGTTGTGCAGGTTGGAGCTAGTATTGGAGGTTGGATCTTCTCAGAAGAAATTCCAATTGATAGAGGTCAGCTGTTGTTAGCCGATGGGAATATGAGTAACACTAACTCAGTGAAGAAGTATTCAGGCATTATTGATCAAAATGGATACTACTTAGCAGATAACTCCCAGGAATATTTAATTGTTTTAAAACGATTTGAATAATGTATACACCAAAAGGTAAAAGAGTTTTTACAAATGATCCAGAGATTGAGTTAATAAGTAAGGTAACGGGCTTACCTTATCAAGGATCGTTTATACATAACACAGCCGAAGATACCTATACAGATTCCTCAGGAACAATCCAACTTGAGCGTGTTGCAAAGGATACTCCACTAAGTGAGAATGATGTTGATTTACTTCGCACAAAGTATGATCTGGTTAAAAAAGACAATAAAGCATATAACCTTAGAGCAACCAAGGCGATTCAACCCTACACACCTACACCTACAGAGGAGGATTACAGAGCAGGATTGTTCGTCCGATACTTTGCTCAGCATAAGCAAGATGGTAAGGTTTTAGAAATTAGTAAGATAACCTTTCAGGCCTTAGAAGGTGAGTCAACAAGTTACCACTACCCAAGCTATTTAATAGGATCTACTGTGTGGTTTTTACGTGGACCTGTTGCAAATCAGGATGTAAATGGGTATATTGTAAGAGGTACAGCAGAGAAACATGGAGATATGCTCGATACTCTTGAGCAAAAGATACCAAACATACGAACGTACTTAACAGACCCAACACAGTTTGTGAAGTAGATTTAAGGGAAAAGGTTTTAGATAAATGTTTTATATTGTAGAAGCTGCCACGCAGCTACAAGTTTTGGGTAATTACAAAGAAGTCTACCTTGAGGTTATTCAAGGGAACGACTCTTACCATGCTCATTTGAGCACTCCCGTAGCACTTTACGTAAGACCACTTCTGTTGGACAAAGGGTTCATTGTACCAATCGCTCATAGTGAGGGATTAAACGTATCTATAGAGGACGTAAGGGAGTTGGTTTCAAACTTCGAGACAGTCTATGTTTTGGACAAGAAACACTTTCTATACTTCTTTATGCATCCAAATGTATTGGATGTAAAGTTAATGCATTCGCTAAAGACATTCTCTGAGTTTACTCTCCCACAAGAGCCAAAGACAGTCCTACAGTTCTATAGAAAGTTCCCAGCAGCACCTAAGGTAAATAGTGTTATCCCAATCTCATGGTTATTTGAGAGATGTGAGAATAAGTTTACAAAGGTTCAAAAGGTATTAGAAGATTCCAGTGATGTGATCGAGGATACTAGCTGGAGCTTTTACAATGATACTGCAACGGGAGTATTCTATTTCTTAGAGCAAGAAGGATTAAAGATCACTCAAGAGGCTTTTGTTAATATCTTTAAGCCTCGTAACCCAAGGTTTAATATCCAGAACAACCTAACCTACTGCCATTACAATCTGTATAACAATACGAGTAGACCTACAAACTCTTTTAACTCTGTAAACTTTGCAGCTATTCCAAAGAAGCCAGAGTATAGAGAGTGTATCATTCCAAAGCACGATAAGTTTGTAGAGATTGACTTTGATGCTTACCACGTAAGGCTCATAGCTGATGCAGTGGGTCATGAGTTTACTTGTGAGAGTGTACACGTTCAATTAGGTAGAGAGTACTTTAATAAGCAAGAGCTTACTGAGGAAGAGTATGAAGAGAGTAAGAAAATTACCTTTCAACAGATGTATGGTGGTGTAGAAGAGAGATACAGATACATTAGCTTCTATGATAAGGTAGTTGAGCTTAAGAATACTCTCTGGAATGATTTTACCACAAAGGGATACGCAACAGCACCTATCTCAGGTAAGAAGTTTAGCAATCGACTTAAAGATATGCACGGATTAAAGTTAATGAATTATATCATCCAAAATTTGGAAACCTCAAGAAATATCCTTATCTTGAAAGAAGTGTTAAAGTTTCTGAGGGACAAGAAAACAAACATAGCATTGTACACCTACGATGCAATACTGTTTGATGTTAGTGAGGAGGATATAAACATTGTGGAACAATTAAAGGGTATTATGAGCCAAGAGGGCAAGTACCCAGTTAAATTAAAAGAAAGTAACAACCTAGTTTTATGATTTACGATTCTATTTATAACGAAAGCGAGAATTTTGTTATAGACGATATGAGTAATAAGTTAATTTGTACTTTTACAGCTCCCGATAAACTTGACGAAACATTAGAGATGATCCAAAAGGACTACACAATCCTTTACGATAAGATCTTTGTTCTCGAATGCAAGAGTATGGATGAGTATGTATGTACGTATAACATTGACCTCAACAACCTCAGGTCTCTCCCACCTAATACCGTTCAGGTACATCGCAAGAAGGAGACAAATACCCTCTACACAATCAATGCACTCAATGCAATCATCATGTCTTTGAATGAGGGAGTGCTAGATAAGAATTTTAGAATCAACTGGAGCGACTATAGAAACTGTATGTTGCTCACTTCAAACAACGATCCGAAAAGGATTAATACGAAATTACATAAAATAATCGACCTAAGCGTTGACTCGTATTAATATAGTTCGTATATTGTATCTACAAATAAGTTATTAATCAAAATTAGTTTTAGACAATGGATTTAAATGCCATCAAGAGCAGACTATCTGCAATGAACAATGAGGGACAACGCAAAGAGCGTGTAGACCCTGAAAAGACTTTCTGGCGTCCAACAACCGGAAAGCATCAAATTCGTATCGTACCTTCAGCGTATGATCCTAACTATCCTTTCAAAGAGTTGTTTTTCCACTATGGAATTGGTAAGTACCCAATGTTAGCGTTATCTAACTTCGGTGAACAAGATCCTATCGTAGACTTTGTACAAGAGTTACGTAAGACAAACGACAAAGACAATTGGTCTATGTCAGGTAAGCTCCAACCAAAGATGCGTGTATTCGCTCCAGTAGTAGTACGTGGAGAAGAAGACAAAGGAGTTCGTCTATGGGGATTCGGAAAGAACATCTACAAAGAGCTTTTAGCTTTAGCAGAGGATGAGGATATTGGTGACTACACTGATGTAGTAAATGGATTTGATCTAATCGTAGAGCAGACTCCAGGTAACCCTTACCCACAGACTTCTGTTCGTATCAAGCCTAAGATGTCGGTATTGTCAGATGACAACAACAGTGTTGATTCTTGGTTAAAGGAACAACCTAACCCAATCGAGTCTTACACAAAGTACGATTACGATTTCGTTAAGAAGCAGTTAGCCTCATGGTTAGATCCTGAAGCAGCAGAAGAAGACTCACCAGCACCAGCTCGTGCAGCTGCACCTGTAAGTCCTGCTAACCCACCTGCAAACAACTTTACTGCAGAGAATGCAACAAAAGGAAAGAGCGATACTGTTAGTCAGTTCGATCAAATGTTTGGAGGATCTGATGACTTGCCATTCTAATATATGGCAAAGGTAAGATCAGCTAGTGCAGCAGCTTCCTCTAAGGTAAAGTCTAACTTTGACCTTGGGAAGTTTAAGAAGAGTAAGAAGCTATCAACAGCTTCTATAAAGTTCAAGGAACAGAGCTGGATACCTATGTCTCCAGCGTTCCAAGAGATTACCTCTGTACCTGGTATACCTCATGGTCATATTACAATCTTACGTGGTCATAGTGACACAGGAAAGACTACAGCACTCCTAGAGGCTGCAGTTAGTGCTCAGAAGATGGGTATAATTCCTGTGTTCTTGATTACGGAGATGAAGTGGTCTTGGGAGCATGCTAAGGAGATGGGTCTAGAGTTTGATGAGATTGCAGATCCAGACACAGGTGAGATTGTTGACTTTGACGGTTTCTTTATCTATCAGGATAGAGGTACGTTACAGACTATTGAGGATGTAGCAGGCTTTATGGCAGATTTGATGGATGAGCAGAACAAAGGTAACCTACCATACGATATGTGTTTCTTCTGGGATAGTATTGGTTCAGTTCCATGTGAGCTATCAGTAAAGTCTAATAAGAACAACAACGAATGGAATGCAGGTGCAATGTCTACACAGTTTGGTGGTAACATCAATCAGAAGATTTTGCTCTCTCGTAAAGAGGGTAAGCCGTATACAAACTCACTTGTAGCCATCAATAAGGTATGGACATCAAAGCCATCCTCTCCAATGGGTCAACCAAGAATGGAGAACAAAGGGGGTACAACGATGTGGTATGATTCTACAATGATTGTTACATTTGGTAACGTAACCAATTCAGGTACTTCTAAGATCAAAGCGATCAAAGACGGAAAGACGGTTGAGTATGCTAAACGTACAAACATCCAGGTAGATAAGAATCACATCAATGGTGTAACTACCAGAGGTAAGATTGTAATGACAAGTCACGGATTTATCTTAGATGATAAGAGTGCATTGGATAAGTACAAAGAACAAACAAAAGAGAAGTGGTTTAATTTCTTTGGAAGTAGCGACTTTGAGCTGATAGAGGAAGCTCCAATGGAGGAAGACTCAGCAGCAACTAAAACCATGTTTAATGGGGAATAACTATTTGGATCTTTTGAATTCTATTCAGAAGAAGGAGGAGCAAACTCGTAACAGCGATGTTATGTTGGTAGACTGTATGAACATGTTTATCAGAGGCTTTGCAATGATACCCGCAATTAATCCACAGGGTCAGCCAGTAGGCGGCCTTGTGGGCTTTATGCGATCATTGAATTTCAACATAAGACAACTACAGCCTACTAGGGTTATTTTGGTCTTTGATGGGATTGGATCAAGGCAGAACAGACAGAACATCGACTCGGATTACAAAGGTACTCGTGGTCTCAAAAGAATTACCAATTGGGAGTTCTACGATAACCAAGAGCAAGAGCACGCAAGCTTCTCTAGCCAAATGGATCGATTGATAGATTATTTGCATCAACTACCTGTTGATATGATATCTGTCGATAAACAAGAAGCGGATGATATCATTGCTGTGATAGCTAAGCGTATTGAGAAAGAAGGTAACAAGTGTACGATAGTATCTTCGGATAAGGATTACCTACAACTACTTTCAAGTCAGATCAAAGTGTATGCTCCAATCAAAAAGAAGCTATACGATTACGATCTATTTGTTCAGGAGTACAAAGTCTTACCAGAGAACTTCATATACTACAAGTCTCTTCTAGGGGATAATTCAGATAACATACCAGGAGTAAAAGGATTAGGTGCTAAGACCCTTCTCAAAGAGTTCCCAGTAATTACTGAAAGAGTTCTTCCTAACGGACTTGATGTTATCTTTGATCAATGCGAAACTAACATAGAAGGCAAAAAGATATACTCTAAGATATTAGAAAGAATTGAGAGGGTACAATTAAACTACCAGCTGATGGATTTGCACAACATAGAACTACTTCCAAGAGATTTAGAATATGTAATGTCGATTTATGAGAGAGGCTCAGCAAATCTAAACATCTACAGCTTTTTGAAGATGGTGGAGGAAGACCAGCTTGATGGTCACTTCACAAAGAATACAGAAGGATGGTTGGAACATCTTCGCTACTTAACGCAACAAAAGTAGAAAAGAAGTTGCATATTGCAACAAAGTTCCTTATCTTATCCTAAGCAATAAAAGTTTTAATAAAATAGTTACATGACTCTCAAAACGCTAAGCCAATATGGCAAAGGGTTCCAAGTGAAAGTACTTGGTTCTCTTCTTACCGACAAAGCTTTCCTACTGAATGTACGAGATGTACTACAGTTCGATTACTTCGATTCAGAGGCACACAAATGGATCGTTCGTCAAGCAGCTTCATATTTTGACAAGTACCACGCAACCATTACGATGGATGTACTTAAAGCAGAATTACTGAAGCAGGATAACAAGATTTTACAAACAGCAGTTAAGGAAGAGCTCCGCAACTCTTATCAAGCCACTCAGGATGATTTAGAGTACGTACAAGAGGAGTTCTCTACCTTCTGTAAGAATCAAGAGCTTAAGCGAGCTTTGCTTGAGTCTGCCGATCTATTGAACGATGGCGACTATGATGCAATCCGTGGTAAGATTGAGAAAGCTATCAAGGCTGGTATGGATAAGAACATTGGTTTGGACTATGCTAAGGATATAGAGTCAAGATACAGAGAAGATTATAGACCAACAATCCCAACACCATGGGAGGTCTTAAATGAAAATATTGGAGGAGGATTTGGTCCTGGGGATTTAGTTATTGTGTTTGGTAACCCAGGTGGTGGGAAATCATGGACTATGGTAGCGATGGCTGCTCACGCTCTATCATTAGGTTATAATGTGAATTATTACACATTGGAGTTAGGTGAAGGGTATGTAGGAAAGCGTTTTGATGCATACTTCACAGGAGCGACAATGGATGACATTAACACCCAGAGAGAAGCAGTCGAGAAGATTCTAGAGGGTTTACCAGGTAAACTAATCGTAAAGGAATACCCACCCAAACAAGCATCAGTCACAACCATAAAGAGTCATATCCAAAAGTGTGCCGACATGGATCATAAGGCTGATATGGTTATTATCGACTACGCTGACTATTTGAGAGGACCTTCTAAAGGTAAGTTCAATGAGCGTAAAGATGAGATTGATGATGTTTACGTTGCGTGTAAAGGGTTAGCAAAAGAGCTTCAGGTACCAATTCTCACTCCTTCCCAAGTAAACCGTGCAGGTGCCAAAGATGATGTAATCGAAGGTGATAAGGCTGCAGGTTCGTATGATAAGTTGATGGTTGCTGATATGGCTTTCTCACTCTCTCGTAAGAAGGAGGATAAGGTTAGCGGAACCGGTAGATGGCACATCATGAAAAATCGCTACGGAATGGATGGTATGACGTATAATGTGAACATGAACACAGATAATGGTCATATGGAAATCCTTGAGGGAGATGAGGGAATATATGTCCCACCAGCATCACAAGATACATCAGTAGCAGGAGTGGATACAACTGACCGTTCACTACTTGCCAAGAAGTTTTTTGAGATGCAAAGTAAGAAGGGTTAATATATATTCTATTTATTCTTCACCTACCAGAATTTAATTTAACAATCAACAAAATTTAATAGAGATAATGAGTCTACTAACAGAACGCGTCGTCTACAAACCTTTCGAATATCCTGAAGCACACGGCTTCTGGTTAAAGCAACAACAAGCCCATTGGATCCATACAGAAGTACCAATGGCCAATGATGTAACGGATTGGAATTCCAACCTAAAAGATCATGAGAAGAATGTCATTGGTGGTATCCTAAAAGGATTTGCACAGACAGAAACAGTAGTAAACGATTATTGGACTGGACTTGTTACCAAGTGGTTCCGTAAGCCTGAGGTGATAATGATGGCTACAACCTTTGGAGCATTTGAAACTATCCATGCTGAAGCATATTCTTTATTGAATGAGCAATTAGGATTGGATAACTTTGCAGAGTTCTTAGAAGATGAGAGCACAGCAGCAAAGATTGAGTCTTTGATGGAAGTGAGAGATGGTCACAATGGTGAGATTGATTACCACGAGGTAGCTCGTTCATTAGCAATCTTCTCAGCATTTACTGAAGGAGTAAATTTATTCTCTTCATTTGCAGTATTGTTATCATTCAAGATGAGAAACAAACTGAAAGGTGTTGGACAGATTGTTGAATGGTCAGTACGTGATGAGTCGTTACACTCTCAAGCAGGATGTTGGTTGTTTAGAACTTTGATGGAAGAGCATCCAGAATTAAAAACCGATAAGTTAATTGGTGAGATCAGAGAAGCAGCATTGGCAGCAATGCAGTTAGAGTTTAACTTTATCGATAAGATCTTTGAGATGGGTGATTTAGAAAACCTATCTAAGAATGATCTAAAGAATTTCATTAAGCACAGAATCAACACTAAGATGGGTGACTTGGGATTAAAGCCTATTATACCATCAGAGAACATTGACCAAGGAGCATTAAAGACAATGCTATGGTTTGATGCAGTAATTGCAGGGAAGCAGCACACAGACTTCTTTGCAGGTAGAGTGACCAACTATTCAAAGGGTCATATGGAGTGGGATGCAGCATCAATGTTTTAATTAGAGTACAACAATGGAAAATAGTATATTCGTAGATTACAGCCAATGGGTGGCTGGTAAGGACTATCCGGAATGGATGACAGAGATTTCACTAGCAACAGTATCAAAGGGATACATGTTACCAGGTGAGACACCAAAGAAAGCTTATAAGAGAGTTGCAGACACAGTTGCAATGCGTTTAGGTAGACCAGAGCTTTCAGCAAAGTTTCAAAAGTACATGTGGAAGGGTTGGTTGAACCTAGCCTCTCCAGTATTATCAAATACAGGTACCGACAGAGGGCTTCCAATCTCTTGTTTTGGTATAGATACACCGGACTCAATTAGAGGTATTGGTTTAACCAATGCAGAGCTTATGAAGCTATCTTCCGTTGGAGGAGGTGTAGGTATTGGTCTCTCTCGTATTAGAGGACGTGGTAACACAATTACTGGAAATGGTAAGAGTGAGGGTGTAGTGCCATGGTCTAAGATTTACGATTCTACAATCATTGCAACCAACCAAGGTGCAGTACGTAGAGGAGCAGCTTCTGTCAACTTAGATATCGATCATGTTGATATTAAAGAGTTCCTACAGATTCGTAGACCAAAAGGTGATCCAAACCGTCAGTGTTTGAATCTACACCAAGCAGTTGTTGTAGGAGATGATTTCATGCACAGACTAGAGAGAAGAGATCCAGAGGCAATGGAGCTATGGGTTGAGATCTTAAAGTCTAGAGTTGAGACTGGTGAGCCGTACTTGATGTTTAAAGATAATGTAAACAATGCTAACCCATTGGCATACACAAAGAACAACTTGAACGTAAGTATGACAAACATCTGTTCAGAGATTACTTTGCATACCGATGAAGATCATAGTTTCATTTGCTGTCTATCTTCTTTGAACTTGGCTAAGTACGACGAGTGGAAGAATACAGATTTAGTAGAGACTGCGGTTTACTTCTTAGATGGAGTAATGGAAGAGTTTCTATATAAGACAGAAGGTAAAGAGTCTATGATTAGAACTTATCGTTCAGCTAAGAAAGGTAGAGCACTAGGATTAGGAGTATTAGGATGGCACACATTCCTACAGCAAAAAGGATTACCATTTAACTCAATGGCATCAACAGCATGGACAAACACTATCTTCTCTCAGATTAAAAACGAAGCAGAAGCAGCTTCAAGAAAATTAGCAGAAGAATATGGAGAACCAGAATGGTGTAGAGGAACAGGAATGCGTAACACCCACCTATTGGCAATCGCTCCTACAGTTAGTAATAGCACTATCTCCGGAGGTGTATCTGCTGGTATTGAGCCTCTCCCAGCCAACATCTATACGTTCAATTCCAATAAGGGTACGTTCATTCGTAAGAACCCGGTTTTGGAAACGTACTTAGAGGATAGAGGTCACAATACAGAAGAGGTATGGAAACAAATTCTACAAGATAGAGGTTCTATTGCAAACCTACCTGAAGACGTTATGCCGATTGAAGATAAAGAAATCTTCCTAACCTTCTCAGAGATCAATCAATTAGGATTGGTAGAGCAAGCAGGAATCCGTCAAAAGTATATTGATCAAGCTATGTCACTAAACTTAGCATTTGATCCAACTGATAGTCCTAAGTTTATCAACTTGGTACACCAAACAGCATGGAAGTTAGGAATTAAGACGTTATATTACTTACGTACAGATTCAGTTATTAACGGAGATATCGGCTCAAGAACATCAGAAGATTGTTTGAGCTGTGACGGATAACCTCTATTTATTACTATGAAGTTAGTAAAAGAAGCACAAGTAAGCGAAGACTTACAATATCATTTAGAAGAGAACCTAGCCCTAGCCGAGAACGTGTTTAGGGCAGGTTCCTCTAAATACTTTTCGATGTTTAATGAGGTAAGGGCATTAGCACAAGCAGGTGCCATTGATCTCAATGAAGATGATTCATTCTTCATTAATGAGACAGAGATAGGTGAGTTAGGACATTACGAAGGTAAGCTGGTACAATTAGACTTCCCAATTCCAGAAGAAGGAGAGTTAGATGAGGCTGAGTATCAAGGAAAGAAGGTAGACCTCAACAACCCAAAGAGGGGCGGTTCTAAAAAGTTTTACGTATATACGAGAGATCCAAAGAGTGGAAATGTTCGTAAGGTTGCATTTGGTGCAAAAGATGGTGGAGGTAACTTGGCTGTAAAGTTAAAAGATTCTCAAGCAAGAAAAGACTTTGCTAGTCGTCATGACTGTGAAAACAAAAAAGACAAAACCTCAGCTGGTTATTGGTCCTGCCGATTACCACGATACGCTAAAGCTCTTGGACTTTCTCAGACTGGAGCTAGGTGGTGGTAGATTTTCCCTTTGATGAACATAAGGTCGGTCCTAACCTATTTGTTAGAACCTTTGATCCAAGTACCGATCCATACGAGTTTGTATGGCATAGGGACAGGGAAGACCGTTTCATCTACGTGCTAGAAGGAGGAGGTTGGAAGTTTCAATACGAAGACGACTTACCTTTTGAATTAAAGAAAGAAGATAACGTGATTATTCCAATGGGGATCTATCACAGAGTAATCCCTGGAGAGGGTGTTTTAGAAATTTTAGTAGAGAAGTTATGATACCATTTTCAATTGTACTACTAGCTCTAGTGTTTGGAGCAGTTTGGAATTTTAATTACCAATTAGAAAAGCTCAAAGAGCAGCACGAAGAGGAACTTCGTAGAGAAGTTACAAAAGCTCGTAAGGATGCAAAGAAAAGAAGTGCAGCAGTACAGTGGGGTAAATCAATAGAACACTTCGTACCATTCATGTCAGAGTTCCCAATCCCAGCAGAGGATGTAGTATTCCTAGGTATGCCTATTGATTATGTAGGATTCACAGATACTAATAGCAAGAAGAACTGTGCTGTACATTTTGTAGAGGTAAAGAGTGGTCAGGCAGGTATGATGACTAAACAAAGAAACATCCGTGATGCTATCAAAGAAGGTAGAGTACATTGGCATGAGATTGCTGTAGAAGGAAATACAGAACAATAGTTGCATATACAGAATCTTTTTTGTATATTACATTATAAAATATAGGTTATGAAGAGATTAGATTTACTATTAGATAAACGTACAGAGTTTATCAATAAGCTCATTGAGTTAAATGTGTGGGCTGCAAACAATCCACACGCAAACGCAAAGGCTGCTATCGAACAGATAGAGAGTGAACTTCTAGTATTAGATGAAAAGATTAGAACTCTACGCAATGAATAGAGCAATCTTAACAGGATTTATGTTGTTCTTTGTAGGACAAGCAATGATCTGGTATCAAACAAACAGTCAGTTTTTTAACACTTGGGCAAAGGAGCATCCAATCATTATGGCTACAATGGGTTGGCCAATCTCCTATATACTAATTCTAGCATCACGTGAGGTGGTGATGGGGTTTGATGGTATGTTATGGCCAGGTAGGTTGTTGGGATTTGCCTCTGGTATGATTGTGATGGCAGCATTGACGTATTTGCACATGGGAGAGAGTATCAACATGAAGACTGGTGTCACATTAATCCTAGCACTAGCCATTACTTTAATACAAGTTTTTTGGAAATAATGTTGTCTCGTAAGAGATAAAGTCGTATATTTAGGTATATGAAAAAGGTTATAATTCTATCAGTAATTCCAGCTCTTACAAGTATACATCCTGTAGAGCCTATTGAACTTTGTTATGAAGAAACTACTATTCAACTTGAGTCTAAAGATATACAGATGGCTCTTTCAGAACGAGACTTGGTCTCCGCTCTTATTCTTGTTGAGTCTAGGGGTAATGATTCTGCTGTTGGAGACAGGCATATTGTAGGAGGTGAGGCTGTAGGAGCTCTACAGATCCGTCCTATCATGGTTCGGGAGGTGAATCGTATCTTAAAGATCCAAAAGAGTGATAAGAGATTCAAATTAAAAGATCGCTTTGATAGAGAGAAGACTCTTGAGATGTTTTATATTTGGAAGAACCATCATCATAAAGACTCAGACTTTGAGAAGATTGCTCGTAATT
>Ga0209555_10002290_pt1 | contig 13589 bp, 11 predicted proteins | sample SaaInl85LU_5_DNA_FD_184643 | JGI IMG/M metagenome (GOLD analysis project Ga0209555, IMG submission 184643) | Marine microbial communities from expanding oxygen minimum zones in the Saanich Inlet - ESP_85LU_5_DNA (SPAdes) (version 2) | ecosystem: Environmental > Aquatic > Marine > Intertidal... | reverse complement strand
TGGGCAAGTCCGAGCGTGAAGCAAAAGTGAAGCGCGCATTGGATATGGTCCAGATGGGTGACTTTGGCGGCCGCCGTCCTGCGCAACTCTCTGGTGGGCAGCAACAACGTGTGGCCCTTGCCCGCGCGCTGGTGTTTGAGCCAGAGCTGGTTTTGATGGATGAGCCGCTTGGTGCGCTTGATAAGCAATTGCGCGAACACATGCAGTTCGAGATCACGCGACTTGCCCATGAGCTTGGCATCACGACAGTCTACGTTACTCATGACCAAACAGAAGCGCTGACCATGTCAGACCGCGTTGCGGTTTTCGAAGATGGCCGCATTCAGCAGTTGGCCGCGCCCGATACTCTCTATGAAGAGCCTGACAATAGCTTTGTGGCGCAGTTCATCGGCGAGAATAACACCCTTGAGGGCATCGTGACCGAACTAAAGGGTCCCGATTTGTGCACAGTAAAACTTGATGGGGGCGAAATCATTGAAGCCAAGCCCGTCAACGTATCAGCAGTCGGCGACCGGACACGCGTTTCCATCCGACCAGAGCGCGTTGAGATGAGCATGGAACGGCTACAAGAAGGGGCGCACACTCTGAAGGCTGAAGTGCTTGAGTTTATTTACATGGGCGACATTTTCCGGACGCGGTTACGCGTTGCAGGCAACGAAGAGTTTGTCGTCAAAACACGTAACGCACCGGATCAGCCCCGTCTGACGCCGGGCACACAAATTGAGATTGGTTGGTTGCCGGAAGATTGCCGCGCACTCGACGCATAAGGAAATTCCTGTCGGGGTGCGCTTTGCATCCCCGTTCAGGCGTTCGGGCTAACTCGTGACCCGCTTAAGATAAATCGCGAGACTAAACTGGGAGTTACCATGCAAATTAAGAATATTGTTTCAGCGGTATCTGTTCTAGCTCTAATGGCAGGCACAGCATCCGCAGATGGCGAAATGGCCAACGACATGACCCTTGTAAGCTGGGGCGGCGCATATCAGCAAAGCCAAATCAACGCTTACGCTGATCCATATGTCGCCATGAACGAAGGCGTCTCTGTGACGTGGGACGAAAGTTCTGCTGAAGCGGTGGCAAAACTTCGCGCTATGAACGAAGCAGGCAACATCACATGGGATGTGGTGGACGTTGTGGCATCTGACGCGTTGCGTCTGTGCGACGAAGGCCTCGCACTTGAAATTGACGCAGACGAAGATCTTGCGCCAGCACCAGACGGCACATCTGCAGCAGATGATTTCGGTGACCTGATGGTTGGCGACTGCTTCATTCCGCAGATCGTATACTCAACAACATTTGGCTACCGCACAGACATGGTGCCAGCTGGTGTAGAGCCGCCAAACGACATTTGTGACGTGTTCGACATCGACACATATCCAGGCATGCGCTCACTTGAGAAGCGTCCGATCAACAACGTTGAGTGGGCCCTGCTGTGTGACGGCGTTGCCAAAGAAGACGTATACGACGTTCTTGAAACAGAAGAAGGTCAAGAACGTGCGTTGGCCAAGCTCGGCACCATCAAAGACAACGTGATCTGGTGGTCCGCAGGTGCAGACACACCGCAGCTGTTGGCAGATGGCGAAGTGTTCATCGGCTCAACATATAACGGCCGTCTGTTCGCAGCGATCGAAGAGCAAGACCAGCCGATTGGCATGATGTGGGACGCGCAGGTGTTTGACCTTGACGGCTGGATCATTCCAGAAGGTCTGTCAGATGAGCGTTTGGCCCGTGCCAAAGACTTCATCTACTTTGCAACAGACACACAGCGTCTTGCAGACCAAGCGAAATACATCTCGTACGGCCCTGCACGTTTGTCATCTGCACCACTGGTTGGTCAGCACGCAACACTGGGTATCGACATGGCACAGCACATGCCAACAGACCCGGCAAACGCACAGAACACATTCTTGTATAACTACGAGTTCTGGGCGGACTACCGCGACGACATCGACGCGAAATTCCAAGCGTGGCTTGCACAGTAAGCAGTACGCTTAACACATTGGGAGGGGGCTTTGCGGCCCCTTCCCATCCAACGATAACCGGCACGACAAATATGCCGGACACCAAATTCAAGACTGCACCAACAACTGTACCGACGGGGTCCACATGAGCGATATGACATCTTCCGGCCAAATGCTCGCGGCGGATGGAACGCCACTTAAAACGAGCCTTGCGCGCGCACTTCGACGTCAGAAACTCCGCGCACTTGCGCTGATTGCACCGCTTTTGCTGTTCGTTGTGATCACCTTCATCGTACCGATTGCCACGATGTTGTTCCGGTCAGTTGAAAACCAGATCGTCTCAAGCACGATGCCCCAAGCCATAGAGCTGCTTCAACAATGGGACAGCGCCACAGGCGACGCCCCTGATGAGGCCGTATACCAGGCCCTTTATTTCGACCTTTTCAAAGCCGCAGAAGCCAAGGAGCACACGAAACTTGGCACGCGGCTTAACTATGAACAAACCGGCACGTCGTCGCTTTTCCGCACATCGGGGCGCAAGCTTGATGATGTGGGCGAGCTTTGGCAGGATCCGATTGAAGATATCGCACCCGCGCTAAAAGACGGCGAGACATGGTTTGCGATGATGTCAGGAACCGGATCCAACACCGTATTGGAAGAACGCCGCGCGCTTTGGGCCTCACTCGTCGAGGAACCTTTCGCAGGCGACGTTGGCATCACTATTTCAGATCAAATTGCCCAGATGCTCCCACTCACCACCGCCGCCTACGCGGACTGGGCGATTTATGAGGCCATCGAAGACGGCAAGGACATCTCAAAACGCGATCCATGGGAAGCGGTTTACGCAGGGCTCGGCCTTGATTTGCGCAGCGACGCCACTGTCCGCGCAGTCAACGCCTACACTGGCCCGCACGCGGCAGACCTACAGCTACTGACAGCTAATCTGGATCAAATGCCAAACAAGCTGTTCAAAGACGCCTTTGCGGAAATGGACGAAGATTGGCTTGACCCCGAGGTCTGGGAAGCGATCAAAATCTACAGCCCCAACTACACCTCTGGTTATTTTCTGAACGCAGTCGACATGAAAAAAGGTGTCGAAACCGCCGAGATGCGTCCCGAGAACCAACAGATCTATATCACGCTTTTCAAACGCACACTGTGGATGTCTCTGGTCATTACAGCAAGCTGCATCATCCTTGGCTATCCGGTTGCGTGGCTGTTGGCGAACCTGCCGATGCGGACCGCTAATGTGTTGATGATCTTGGTGCTGCTGCCCTTTTGGACATCACTTTTGGTACGCACATCCGCTTGGAAAGTGCTGCTGCAACAGCAAGGTGTGATCAACGAAATCCTCGTCTGGCTTGGCTTTGTTGATGACGCAAACCGCTTAATCTTGATGAACAACGCCACAGGCACAGTCATCGCCATGACGCACATCCTGTTGCCCTTCATGATTTTGCCGCTTTACTCAGTGATGAAGACCATCCCGCCCAGTTATTTGCGCGCGGCCAAAAGTCTTGGCGCGACGAACTTTACTGCGTTTCGTCGCGTGTATTTCCCACAATCTGTACCAGGCATCGGTGCGGGCTCAATCCTCGTGTTCATCTTGGCTATCGGCTATTACATCACGCCCGAAATTGTGGGCGGCACAGATGGCGTGCTGATCTCAAACCGTATTGCCTACCACATTTCAAGCTCACTCAACTGGGGGCTGGCAGCGGCACTTGGCTCAATTTTGCTAGCACTGGTGATGGTGCTCTACTGGCTCTACGACCGGATCGTAGGCATCGATAACGTGAAACTGGGGGGCTGATTTATGGCTATTCTTGCACAGGCACCGCGCCCGAAACTGATGACATTCACAGCACCCTGCACTGCAGCACTAGCTGCTGCGATTGCCTTTGTTGTCGGCAATGCATTTGGCGCCCCCTTGGTGGGACTGGCCATAGGCGCTGTCTTTGGGTTTATCTTAGCAGCACTGCTTGGACAGTTTGCTGTCCCGCGCACGATGGGCAGAACAGCCACCATCGCATTTGTCGCCGTCGCTGGCTTTAGCGTTGGCGCACTTGGCGGTGCTGTTGCGGGTGCGTTACTCGGGGCGGTTATCAGTTGGTTTTTCTACTGGCTGCACACTGGCGCCTATCGCCGCTCCGTGCCCGTTTACTACACCGCTGCGCAAACGCTGTGGTACAACACGTTTCTGTTCATCTGCGGGTTGGTGTTTTTCTTTCTGATCGCCCCGCTGCTGCCAGTGATTTGGCTGTCTTTCAATGCGCAGGACTTTTTCACGTTTACGCCTGAAATGCTTTCGTTTGATCCTGCTGGCTACTCGCTCAAACACTACCGCGATTTCCTTGGGACCGATGAATGGATGGTGCCACTTAAGAACTCACTCATCATCGCGCCTATTGCGACGTTGATCTCTGTCACCCTTGGCACTCTGGCGGCCATCGGTTTATCACAGTCACATGTGCCGTTCCGCCAAGCGATCATGGCGATCATGATCTCGCCGATGATTGTACCTTTGATCATTTCTGCGACTGGCATGTTCTTTTTCTACGCCCCCCTCGGAAACTGGTTGGAAGCGAACCTTGGACTTAATCAATCGTTTGTAGGTTACGTCAAAGTCATCTTGGCACACTCGGTTCTGGGTGTTCCGTTCGTCATCATCACCGTGACTGCCACGCTTGTGGGTTTTGATAACTCTCTGACGCGCGCGGCCGCAAACATGGGCGCAAACCCCGTGACCACCTTTTTCCGCGTTCAGATGCCGCTTATCTTGCCCGGTGTCATTTCAGGTGGGCTGTTCGCGTTTATCACGTCGTTCGACGAGGTCGTCGTGGTGCTGTTCGTAGGCTCCGCACAACAACAAACACTGCCGTGGCAAATGTTTACGGGCCTTCGTGAACAAATCAGCCCAACAATCTTGGCCGCAGCAACGATCCTTGTGACGTTCTCGATCTTGTTGCTGACCACTGTGGAGTTACTGCGCCGCCGCTCGGAACGCTTGCGCGGGTTGTCCCCCAGCTAAGAGATCACCCACGATTTAAAGATCATCAAAAGAGGGGCGAAAGACCCCTCTTTTTTCGGGGCAACCTGCAGCCCGTGACCAGCGTTTCAGATCAGTTGCCCAACGAAATCCCCGCTGCTACGACTTGGTTCAGACACATCAGGAGCGCGCGCGATGAGCGACTATGACGTTGGAATTGTGGGGGCGGGAATTGTCGGTGTCAGTACCGCACTTTGGTCTCAATTGCGCGGGCATAAAACTGTTTTAATCGATCCCAATCCGCCCGGTTCAGGGGCAAGTTTTGGCAACGCCTGTACCCTTGCGACCTACGCCTGCATGCCCGTTAATGACCCTTCGGTTTTTAAAAACCTGCCTGCGCTTTTGTTCAGCCCAAACAGCCCGCTTTCTATTTCCTACGCCCATGCGCTGCGAAACCCGAAATGGATGCTGTCGTTTCTCGCCAATTGTACTGAAAAGCGATCCAGTGAAATTGCTCAGCATTTGGCTGAACTTTTGGCCCATGCAGACGCAGGGCTTAACCCGCTTATTGCGGAAGCAGGCGCAGAAGATCTTGTCATCAACTCTGGTCAGCTTTCGATATGGTCCACGGACAAAGCCGCGGATGAGGCCAGCGCGTCCCTGACAAAGCGGCAAGCACTTGGTGTGACCCTTGAGGACCTATCCCAGGCAGAGGCCCGCACTCTTGAGCCGAACCTTGCTTTGCCTATCAAGCGTGCAGTTTTCTACCCAACGGCGCGGCGCATTCACGACCCGCAAGAATTGATCCGCCGGATGCACGCGCGTTTCACATCGCTCGGTGGGCAAACAGTTACCGAGAAACTCATCCGCTCCAACGCTGGGCCAAAGAGTGTTATCTTGGATTTAGAAAATGGCGGCGTGGAAGTGGGCAGGCTCGTGGTGGCCGCAGGTGCGCTGTCAAACGAGATTGAAGGCACTGACACCAAACACCTGCCTTTGGGTACTGAGCGCGGCTATCACTTGATCTACGGGACTGAAGGCAATCGCGTTAGCCGCCCTGTCGGTTGGGCCGAGGGCGGCTTTTACGCCAGCCCCATGGCCCAAGGTCTGCGGATTGCCGGAACTGTCGAAATCACAGGTAAACACAGAACTGCCAGCACAAACCGGACTGCCTATCTACGCCGCCGCGTCGGCGAGATGTTCCATGATCTTCCGGCCCCAGAAAGTGAATGGATGGGGCTACGCCCGACAATGCCAGACGCTCTGCCCGTTATCGGCCAAAGTGCTGCATCTGAGCGGATCATTCACGCGTTCGGGCACCAACACCTTGGCTTAACCCTTGGCGGCATCACGGGCCGGATTGTTGCGGATTTAATCGAAGGTCGGCAACCAAATATCGACATTTCACCCTTTAGGCCAAGCCGCAGCTTTATTTCCAATAGGCCCGCTTAGACGCACCGCACCCGATACCGGAGACCCGAATATGACCACAGAAACATACATCTCGATCGACACGCTGCGCGCGCAGGTATACGCGGCTTTCGCCAAAAGCGGTGTACGGCCAGAAACAGCCCGAAGCGTGACAGACGTAATTGTGGCCGGTGAGCGAGACAATTGTAAGTCTCATGGCATCTACAGGATTGAGGGGTGCTTGCGGTCAGTTGCCTCGGGTAAGGCCAACCCCACCGCCGTGCCTGTTCTGAAAGACAGTCGCAAAGCAATCATCGAAGTGGATGCGGCTGGCGGCTTTTCCTGCCCTGCCTATAATACGGGCCGCCCCACACTGATTGAACGAGCTAAAGAACTTGGTATGGCCAGTTTAGTAATCCGCGACGCCCTGCACTTTTCGGCGCTTTGGTATGAAGTAGAGGACCTTGCACGAACTGGCCTTGCGGTCATTTCGATGTGTCCAAGCTATGCCTTCGTGGCACCCGCTGGGGGGACCACGCCGCTCTTTGGAACCAATCCATTTGCGTTTGGCTACCCCCGCAAAGGCACCCACCCTTACGTGTTCGACTTCGCGACAAGCGTTGCTGCAAGAGGGGACATGGAAATGCGCCGTATCGCCGGAGAACCTATTCCGGAAGGGTGGGCAATTGCCCCTGACGGCAGCCCTACAACTGACGCCGGCGAAGGACTGGCAGGCGCCATGCTGCCATTTGGCTCGCACAAAGGCTCTGCGATCTCGTCGATGATCGAACTTATGGCAGGGGCGATGTTGGGCGAATTCATGAGTAAAGAGGCGCTTGATTTTGCCGAAGGCGGCCCGCTGCCCCGCCACGGTGCGCTTATCATTGCTTTTGATCCGGCTAGGTTTGCTCACAGCAGTGGGCGCGATCCAGTGGCAGAGGGCGAAGTGCTGATCAACGCAATGACAGACCAAGGCGCGCGACTGCCGTCAGAACGACGCTACGCTGCCCGCAAAACAGCCCATACACACGGCGTATTGCTGAGTAAGACAGAGATTACTCGGCTTGAAGCTTTTGCCGCGCGTGGGCTTGGTGCGTTAGATTATTAATTGGTCATAGCGCCCGCGGGCAGGCGAGTAATAGTACAGGCCAAGATTTTCCTCTACGTCGATCTTTTAATCAGCGCGCTCAATACCAGCATCAATGGAAATATTAACTAGACTTGCGCAGTAATGGCATGCCTGCAGCGGCTTCAATCGCTGCACGTCAAGCGCGTAAGGAGTGTTATAGCAAATCAATTTCTCTAATTATCGGCGATGGCATAACATCATCAGCAGTATCAACCACACCAGCACCTAAACCGAATTCGACCTGTCCACTACCAAAGCCCACATCCAGGCCGATGTAGTTGTTACTACCTAGGTAAACGACACCAACCGTTGGCTGCACGCGGTTCTCACCAAAAACGTAGTCCAGACCTAGGCTACCAGCCACTTTGTCTTCTTCGTTATCAGTAAATCCACGTACGCCGAGGCTGGTTACAGCACCATTACCACCGAACGAAAAGTTAAGTCCAAAACCGATACTCGGATCGGAAAACGCTGGGGTCACAAATCCGGTAATTGCTACTACTGCAAGGATTGTCAGTTTAATAATGAAATCATTCCTCGCTTTACTCGTTACAATCATTAACATCCCATGAATAAATCCAAATTAGCGATAGAAAACCCCGTTCAGGAAAAAATGCGAGATTTTGCAACATCGCGCTACGCTCGCAAAACAAAGACGGCGCCTTGATCTAGGGCATTACGTCAGATTTTGTTCCAACTCGCTTAATCAAGTTGGACAAAACCCCGAATAATCCAATAAAATCAATAATTTTTGTGAGAGTGGCGGTCCTTAGAGGATTCGAACCTCTGGCCTCTGCCTTCGGAGGGCAGCGCTCTATCCAGCTGAGCTAAAGGACCTTTTGAAACTCTATACCTGTGCGCAGCTTTCCTCGCAACGCCGATATTGATCAAACTGCGGCTTTACGCAGTCTCAGGCAAATAACTCGTGGCAAAGCTCAAGTGCATCAACAAGCGCATCAACCTCAGCCTCTGTATTGTAGAGACCAAAAGATGCACGACAGGTCGCCGGAACGCCCATGTGCTCCATCAATGGTTGCGCACAGTGATGACCCGCACGTACGGCCACGCCCTTTTTATCAAGCACAGTCGAAATATCGTGCGCGTGAGCAGCACCATCAATTGTGAAGCTGAAAATAGCAGCCTTATCAGAGGTTTGCCCTTGAATATTCAACCAATTCAGGCCCTTCAGCTTGGCCCACGTATAGTCGCGCAGCTTTTCTTCATGGGCCGCGATATTTTCCATACCGAGGTCCATCATATATTCCAGCGCCACACCAAAGCCGATCGTCTGAACGATGCCAGGAGTGCCCGCTTCAAATTTCATCGGGGGCGCGTTCCATGTCACACTGTCGCGGTGAACCTCGCGGATCATGTCGCCGCCGCCAATAAAAGGCCGCATCTCTTTCATGCGATCCATCTTGATATAATTCGCACCAGACCCTGACGGACCATAAAGCTTGTGCCCAGTGACACAGTAAAAATCACAGCCAATATCGGCCACATCGACGGGCCCGTGCACAGCCGCTTGACTACCATCTACCAGCACTGCAGCACCTTTTGCGTGCGCGGCCTCGGTGATAGATTTCACATCAACTTTGGTGCCTAAAACATTGGAAAGATGAGATATTGCAACCAGCTTTGTTTTTGGGCCAATCGCATCGATCACCGCTTGGGGATCAAGGGCGCCGTTGGCGTCAACATCGACCCACTTTAGGACAACACCCTGACGTTCGCGCAAGAAATGCCACGGAACAATATTGGCATGGTGCTCCATCACACTCAGAACAATTTCGTCACCGGCTTGCATACGCGGCATCGCCCAGCCATACGCAACAAGGTTAATGCCTTCAGTCGTGCCACTGGTGAACACAATCTCGTCTTCTGATGGCGCGTTAAGAAACTTCGCTACTTTGCCGCGCACCGCTTCGTATTTATCCGTTGCAAGGTTCGACAGATAGTGCAGCCCGCGGTGTACGTTGGCGTATTCTTCCGCATATCCTTTGGTCACAGCATCAATGACCACCTGCGGCTTTTGCGCAGAGGCCCCGTTGTCGAGATACACCAACGGTTTGCCATTCACTTCACGCGACAGGATCGGGAAATCTTTGCGCACTTCAGCTACATTATACATCTCGGGGTCTCTCCTTTTGCCGGCGGCTTACGCGCCAGTGGCGAATAGGGTTAATAGAAGGCTGAAGCCAAGGGCCAGCGCAACAAGTACTAAGATCAGCAATTTTGTGGCTTTCCACATTGAGCCAAGCTCATGCACGATATCGATAAAACCCACCATGACATAGATCAGGTAGGCACCCACCCCCATGAACAGAACAGCCCCTAACTGCGGGGCAAATACCGCCGACAAAACGACCGTCAGTTGGAAAGGTATTGAGTAAATTTGCAGCCATGACAGCACGACCGCAACGTCCTTAAAGCCGCCGCGCCCGTCTAAAATACGCCCGCCAAAGTAGATCGCACAAATCAGCACCATCAACTGACCGAACTGACGCACTGCAAGTAACCAAGGTTCGGGGCGTGCTATTTCCTCCATCCCGCTTGGCAGCTGTTGTGGGGCCACAAACTGAATGATCAAAGCCAAAAGCGTAGACAGGATCGATACCAGCAACACGATGGGCATGGCAGCCTCGCGCGGAATTGGCAAAGAAAGGGCTGCAAACGCCCCCTCTTTCGGGTCACGCAATGTCACACGAAAGAGCGTGGCAATATCGGGAAAGCCGCTCATGATGGAACCTGAAAGGTTGCGCGCAGCGAGCCAATGAAAAACCACAAAAACATAGCCAGCCACAGGACGCCAACTGCCACAAGCGCCTGCCCTTCGCCCACGAACCCTGCCGTAAGGCCATTCAAAAGCGCGAGGGGGGTTGCTGCAAAAAAGCTCCAGAACACCGCAAGCCGTGTGGTGAAGAATGTCCCCAACTTCGTAAATGGGCGTGTCACCACGTGGATCAAACCGGCGAAAATATAGAATAGCAGCGGCCAAAACAGCATCCAGCTGACAAACTCATAGGTCAACATTTGCGTAAGGTCGCCGCCCTGCTCAAACTGCTCACGTGCAAGACGCGGCAGGCTTGATACGAACATCAGCAAACACCCCGCCATCAAAATGGCGAGGGCCCGATCCTCACGTTGACCAGCCGTCAGCAAGCGTCGCATGACCTTTCCAGGCCCACGGTACGTCGCCACAATATCAGAGCTGACAGACACCCTAGCCGCGGCGACGCATCAGCCACGCTTCCAGGCGGGCCAAGATGTCTTCCGAGATTTCGTCACTTTCGATCTCTTCGATTGCTTCTGCCAAAAACGATAGCACCAAAAGATCTTCAGCTGTGCCCTTCTCTACGCCGCGTGAGCGCAGATAAAACAAGGCTTCTTCATTGATGGCACCTGATGTCGACCCGTGCGAGCAAGCAACATCATCGGCGTAAATTTCAAGCTCTGGTTTGGCAAGGAATTGGCTATCATCATCAAGCAAAAGAGATTGGCTAATCTGATAGCCATCTGTCTTTTGCGCATCAGGCTGAACCAGAATTTTACCTTGGAAAACGCCGACCGCACCGTTACGCAGCACTTTCTTGAACACCTGACGGCTTTCGCAGTTGACCGCGTCGTGGGTGATGAAAACCGTATCATCGTGGTGAAACGCACCATCGCCCATACACGCGCCAGCAACAGATGCCTGTGCATCGTCGCCCGTCAGCTCAAGCACAACTTCGTTGCGGGTCAGCACACCGTTGGCGGTCATGGTGAAGGATTTAAAGACAGATTCTTTGCCCAACCGGCCAAAGATATGTGTCACCGCGCGGCGTTCATGATCACGCCCTTGCGCACGGATGTGGTGAAACACGCCAGTGTCAGCAACATCGACTTCCATGCATTTGTTAAAACGCGCAGCAGCTGGACCGTTTTCAAGCACAGTAACTTCCGCACCCGCATCAACCTTAATCACGTGGTGCAGGGTCGCGTCGCTGGTTGCATCGGCGTGACGGTAAATCAGGCAAATCGGTTTGCTTGGCGTGCCAGTCACATGGATCAAAACGCCGTCGGTTGCCATGGCAGAGTTCAGGGCCGCGAGCGGACGCTCAACTGGCGACTGACCTTTGGCTTCCAAAACACCATACAGGTCTTTCGCCCAATGGATATCCGCAGCACCCGCATCAGCAAGCCGTTCAATCGCAACCCCCTCAAGCGCCATGTCGTCAGAGGCATCCGCATCAAAAACACCATCGACGAACACCAACTTCAGCCGGTCTATACCGTCATAAAGCGGCGCTTCGTCCGCTGCGTCAAATACGCCTGCACTTTGGGCTACCGCTTCGGTCAATGTGCTTGGGTCTGTGTATTTCCAATACTCATCGCGTTTGGTCGGCAGACCCATTGCACGGAGCCGCGCCAAGGCGTCATCACGCGCCGCGGCAAGCCATGCACCGCTTTGTGGCACAGGCTGCGCGGCAAGGCGCGCATCAGTCAGGTTTGTTTTAATGTCAGGCAATCCCATCTCAGGCCACCTCTTCAGCCAAGATGTCGGCGTAGCCGTTTTGCTCAACTTCAAGCGCCAGCTCTGGGCCACCTGTCTTCACAATTCGACCGTTTGCCATGATATGCACAACGTCGGGTTTGATGTGATCGAGCAAACGTTGGTAGTGCGTAATCACCAAGAACGTGCGCCCTGCGTCACGCAGCGCATTCACGCCTTCTGACACAAGTTTCATCGCATCAACGTCAAGACCAGAGTCAGTCTCATCAAGGATGCACATCTTTGGCTCAAGCATTGCCATCTGCAAAATCTCGTTGCGCTTTTTCTCACCACCAGAAAAGCCCACATTGACAGGACGCTTCAGCATCTCTGCATCAATTTTGAGCGTCTTGGCTTTCTCGCGCACAACCTTCAAGAAATCACCTGCAGAAAGTTCGTCCTCACCGCGTGCTTTGCGCTGTGCGTTCACCGCTGTGCGCAGAAACGTCATGTTCCCAACACCAGGGATTTCCACAGGGTATTGAAACGCCAAAAACAGACCAGCCGCAGCACGTTCTTCGGGTTCCATATCGAGCACATCTTCGCCCTGCAAATGCGCTGAGCCGTCCGTAACCTCATAGCCATCCTTGCCAGAAAGCACATACGACAGTGTCGATTTACCAGATCCGTTTGGCCCCATAATCGCGTGCACTTTGCCCGCTTCCAAAGACAGATCAACGCCTTTTAGGATTTGCTTGTCTTCGTCTTCCAATTTTACGTGCAGGTTCTTGATCTCTAGCATCGGTAGTGTCCTTCGTATGCGGCTGACCGGTTCAGTTGAAGCAAACTCATTTTTTTACTTTAACTACGAACCGTAAGCCTTTGTATTCATGTTTTTAGTAGATCGATATCCACCAAATTAATTCAGAGTAAAGTGCAGGTTATCCAACCGACCCTTCAAGTGAAATGGCAACAAGCGCCTGTGCTTCCATCGCAAATTCCATGGGCAGCGCCTGAAGCACTTCCTTACAGAAACCATTCACGACCAATGCAACCGCCTCTTCCTCGTCCATACCGCGCTGGCGGCAGTAAAAGAGCTGCTCATCATCGACTTTTGATGTGGTCGCTTCGTGCTCAACACGGCTCGAGTTGTTCTTCACCTCGATGTACGGCACCGTGTGAGCACCGCATTTATCGCCGATCAGAAGGCTGTCGCACTGGGTATAGTTGCGCGAATTCTTCGCTTTGGGGTGCATCGAAACCAAACCACGATAGGTATTCTGCGCTTTGCCTGCACTGATCCCTTTCGACACGATCCGTGACTTGGTGTTCTTGCCCAAATGCACCATCTTTGTACCGGTGTCGGCCTGCTGCATGTTGTTGGCGATCGCAATTGAGTAGAACTCACCTTGCGTATCGTTGCCGCGCAAAATGCAGCTTGGGTACTTCCAAGTCACCGCAGAGCCGGTCTCAACCTGCGTCCACATCACTTTTGCACGGTCGCCGCGACAGTCGGCGCGCTTGGTCACAAAGTTGTAGATGCCGCCTTTACCGTCTTCGTCACCGGGGTACCAGTTCTGAACGGTCGAGTATTTTACTTCCGCGTCTTCTTCGATGACGATCTCAACA
>Ga0209555_10002288_pt1 | contig 13594 bp, 27 predicted proteins | sample SaaInl85LU_5_DNA_FD_184643 | JGI IMG/M metagenome (GOLD analysis project Ga0209555, IMG submission 184643) | Marine microbial communities from expanding oxygen minimum zones in the Saanich Inlet - ESP_85LU_5_DNA (SPAdes) (version 2) | ecosystem: Environmental > Aquatic > Marine > Intertidal... | reverse complement strand
AGATAATTCTTTTTTTATTACCTGCAAATTTATTTTACTTTTTTTAAGGGGCCGCCGTAACGGCCCCGTAAACCTTACGGCCATATAGACGCTAGTCTGTTATTGAATCTTAGAGCGTCTTCAATCTCACTAATTCTTTGCTGAAGGGATAATTTTTCTTCCTTCCAATTGGCCCATTTTTCCCAGGCTGCCAGGGTCAACTCATTGGTTGGTCCTAACTCGTTCTCGAATCTTTCTGCTTGGGCCTTTCTGTCAGCGGTCAAGTCTTCAATGTGTCGCAATGTCTCTTGCGCTTTATACCATGATACATCGAGCATCTTAATAACTTCGGACAATTTAGCGGTTTCTTCGGTGGTAAAAATTTGGTACTTCATAATATTGGGTTTTTGTTTGTTTGATTATTACACTACAAATATACATCTTTTTGGATTACCACCAAATTTATTTTGATTTATTTTCATTTATTTTATCCTGGACCTATATATAGAAGGAACGCGCGCGCGATAACAATATATTTGACATGACCAAACTTTTATGCAATTATTTTACTAAAAAAGGGCAAATTTTCGATTCCTGGACTTTCTCAACTTTTTGATATATGGTATCCACAAGGGGGGTCGAAGCGCTTAAAACGGCTTATTTTTAGTCATGTAAAAATATCGAGATACGCAAATTTATTTTGCTAAAATATTGCAAAATTGTGTTAAAAATAGCACTAGAAATTTTAACACTTTTTTATTTGGTGTATTCGGAAGCTTGTTGTATCTTTGATGCAACAAAGGGCCTGGATTTGACGATTCGGAAGAGTAGACTCCACAGCGCCCAAAATTCTCCTTATTTAGAATCATTCCAAACTAATGACCTGTAAAATTTTCGACATGACCTAACAAAAAACGTACAATTTTTGTTAAAATTTCACCTCTATTTTTCGCATATTTGCATAAGTAAAAATATCGACATATGCAAATTTTTTCGTTATTTATAACCATTCTAAATAGTGACATGACACATGACAGCCTGACACCTGACAGCCTGGCACATGACACCATGACACCTGACATCATGGCAGGAGGGGCATCCGACCCCCTCATGTTAAACAGACCCCCTCATGTTAAACAGACCCGGACCCCATCATATTAAACAGAAATTCCCCGACCCCATCATGTTAAACAGGAGCCGAGGAATTATTTTCCGCGAGCAACAGCAGAAAAATTTTATCTCACCACATAATTTCCTTGGTTAGGCCGCCCGATTAAGAACATAGCCGCGTAGCGCATCGCATCCATGTAGTGGTCGTAACCAATGGCCGGCACACTACCCTTATTTTTCCATACATAGTTATTCAACTCCCGTATCACACCGTGACTATTAGGGTCTACTACTATATCATAATCCTGGAGCATAGCAATACCCGACAATATAGAACCCTTCTTTTGTTTCGCAGGGGTCACGTTTAAGCCTGCGTCCCTCATCTCATGGATGAGACGCGGCTCATGATTATCTGCAATTATCAAGTCAGTTCCTGCGTATTGACGATTGGCCGTAATTATGTCTGACGTGGTCATACCTGCTTTTCCGTACATCTCCTTAACGAAAATAGTTTTTGTATAGTCATCCACCGAAACGCGCACAAGTGTGCTTAAATCCTCGCTAAAGCCGAAATCCTGGCCTAGGCAGGTCTTATTCAACTCTACAAACGGTCCTTTTTTCCAATTAGTGTAAACAGTACCGTCTTTTTGATTTACCCATCCACCTAAAATTTGATGCTCATACTTCTCAGGTCGTTTTAACTTCATTTCGTAAATACTATGGAGGAATGAGTCCGGTAGATTGGCCTTATTATCCATGTATGTGGTATGTATGTACGTCGTATCTGTATGTACACCATTAAACCCACCTTCGATGCCTCTAGCCTCGAAAAACCTCTTATAAATCCAATGTTCTTTTGACGTAGGGTTAAGTATCAGTATTACTCTGTTTTGCTGCTTATTAGAACGGACCGAGAGGTCGATTTTATCGAAAACCTCCTCTTCTATAAGTTCTTCTGCTTCATCCACTACAAACGTCGTAACGCCGGACAGCGATTTAAGCGCTGCCGTCTGATTCCCTGAAGACGTACGGATACCTTTAAACATGATTGCCGAGTCTGTCGTTTGATTTATAATCTCATCCCTAGTGACGCGAAAGTCATCCTGGGCTCCCATCAACTCTATCTTATCGGTAAATTCAGGTATAATAGACGTGTGCGCTGAGGTCATCGTAAAACGCGTGAAGAGGACCTTATGTCCATGGTCGTACGTCAGAGTATTGAGGAATAAGTTGATTGCGTAAGACTTACCTGAGCCACGCCCTCCGGTTACTATGTAGTACCTAGTATTCCCCTGGAATAGAGGAATGTATTTTTCGTTCACATTAATTTTACTACTCATCCTCGTCGTAAGTTATATCTATAGTATCATCTACCTGGGCCGGCTGCTGCATTGGATTGACAAACTGAATTATAGGTGCTTGCTTGCGTGTAGGGGCCTCCTTCTGAGATTCTCCTGCTTTACCATATTGATACTGCAATAGCATCTCCATAGCCTTCATGTTACCGGATGCTGCTTGTTCGGCAAGCGCATCCCATATCCCATCCTCAGTACCAAAAATATTCTTGATAGCCTTGTTAGATAGTTTCTTTGCTCTGTTCTTTTTTGCAGGCGTTGACTGTGGAGCCGGTAGATTGTCGGACTTCATTACTTTGGTCCGCACCATTCGCTTGTTATTGCGACGGCCATCCATTTTTCGCTTGTTATTGTTATTGTTGCTCATACTATTAAAACTAAAAAACGGACCCTTTGTTCGGTCCTAGGCTGATTTACGCTTATTATATAGATGCAGGTAAAGTTCTGCTATCTTATCCCACATTTTCTGATTTTGGTCGTACGTCTCAGTACCATACTTCATTTTAGTACCCATCTGAATACATATTTTGACCTTATCGGTAGCCTTCATGCTTGCAGGTCTCCAGGATGATGTTCTTTCGTCCGGCAGAGGCGTTACAACCGGGAATATTCGTATACCCGTATCCCAACACCACTTCATAGCCAACAAAGCCTCGTATTCGTCATCAATAGGAGGCTTTTGGTTCGGTAGCACGCTACTCATTACTGATAAATACCATTGTCGAGCATCTGAATCAATTGTCTTATTTCAGACTTCTCTAGGTTAAACTTAGTGCCGTTTATAGTCACATCAAATCTCTCGTACTTCTTGCTAGGCGTAATGGTTGCGGTCATAGTTATATCATTTTTAGGATTGGTTCAACTCTTGATTTAAATACTTCTTTTTTGTCTTCTGATAACTCTCTGTAGGCTACTTCGTGGGCTTCAAAGGCCCCGAAGGCACGCCCATCGACTAAATCACTAATAACACGCTCTAAATAGTCAATCTTCTCCTGCATAACACCCATTGCAGAGTATTCTGTCTCTGTGTTCTTCATTTTACGCCCAAAATGTAAGTCTTCGACGTATTGGCGAGCACAGGCTGAAATGTAATCATACAACGGCTCTTCTAGAGCCTGGGCAGACTTGTTGTAGCCATTTAACACTGCTGTGTGATGTTTACCGATGGCCTGAGAGACCTCTACAAGAGTTACATTGATATAATTGAGCGCAATGTGATAGTAGACCATTCTGCCAAACACATACTTTGTGTCACGACGTGTGCTAGTGATGTCAACGTCTACTTTTTCACTAATAAACTTAATTAAAGGCTTAAGGAGGTGTGTCCCCTTGAACGGTCTCTTCTTTCTACTTGATATTGGCATAGTTTTGTGGTTTATTGGTATCTTAGGTTAAGTGCTTGTTCAATTGCCTCGATAAGGCCGATGTTCGCTGACCAGGATTTTCCTATATGTAAATGCGAATAGTTTAGGACCGTTGACTCGTCAATTTCAACCTTAACGTCGTACCGGTTCATGCTTCCTGCAGGTTGCATGGTCAGTTTAACGAGATAGTACCCGTCATTGAAGGTAACTATTTGCTGAGAGTACGCTCTGCGATATTCAGGGGCACGCTCGATGGCTTTGTTGATTAAGTGATTCAGGTGAAGTGCAGTTGTGATTGTCATCATGTGGTTTTTTCTAATTACTCTGCAAACATACGAATAAAATTTGAATCATGCAAGCCTAAACGGTATTTTCTTCAATAAATACCTTAATAGCCTGCATAATACCGGCGCAACCCTCGTATTCTTCAGTCTCCTCTAGGATTTTAACGTACCCTCGCAACTCCCCGACTGTAATTACCCCGGCACGCAACTCAAATAGGTACGTGCCGTAATAAAACTTCTGTATATCCTCTCTAGATAATCCTCTTGTGTCTATTTGCATTATATAGCGTCTAGTTTAAGTAAGTAATAGGTGTTCATAAAGACCTCTTTGGCCTTGCTCCGGTACTTGGGCTTATAGAGCCCGTAAACGGCTCTTAAAACGCCCCATTTGGTCTTACCGGCAAAGTTCTTCTCGCACCACTTAGGCCCATAGCCTTTTAGCGGCTTAATATTGTCGGCTCGGTCACCGCAAACCATTTGCTCCATGAAATTGTAATAAGCCTCGTCCTCTGTTATTACCTCGACTTCATCCTTCAGGTAATTATACATGATGCAAGGAAATTGTCTATAGTCTTTGTCTATACTGACAATAATGGACTCTTCAGCGCCATAATGACTCCACAACTTAGCCACGAGGTCATCGGTCTCTATACCGGAGCGCGTTAAAATATTCATTTCTTCTTTAAGAGTCGCTACCAATTCATTGAAGAATGGCGGCTTCTCGCTGTTGCGATGCGCCTTATAAGTTAAAGATATCCTGTGTCTGTAGTTATTAGTACAGAATCCTACAGGGACAACCTTGTCTATCTTATATCTTCTCTTCAGATTGTACAGGGCATGTTCATAACGCCCGTAAAACCCCTCCACGGCTTCGTCAAGTTCCTCCGCAGAGAAACAAGACGAATACACTAAACTATCTATGTCGAATATGGCTACCATTGTACCTCCCCTGCATTTTCTAGTTCCTTCTGAAGGCTGGCTAGAGCTCTCCAAGCCACCTTCGCGCTGTGACGTATACCATCATCATCAACAGTCCCAGCCTCCATTAGATGCCGTGCAAGAGCATCTAACTCATCTGTAGACTTATTCCTGTCCCAATGCAATGGCTTCTCAGGATGGTGTTGGTCATTCCCGGCCTGGCTGCATCGAGCCACGGCCTTGATAGCATCAGGAAAATACTTAAGCACACCACTATAGATTGGTGTTGCCTTACGTCTCTGAGCCTTACCCTTCTCATAGTATTCCGCAGCCTCGTTAACTCGCTCCTCCATCAGTTCGTCGCAGGGTTGATTGCAACCACAACCGCATCCGCAAACACTAAAGTCGTTTCTAAATACAGGGCCGTCGTTTGTTGCGCTCGTCACATAGGCGGACTCAGTTCCGCTAATGACGTCGTGCTTACATTCCATGTCGTTTAAATCAAATTTATCCATTATAGTATGCTTGTTTTAAGTTGCTAATTTCCTTATTTTTGTGTTCTAACATGTGTTCTAACTGATACTCAAGGTCATCTATCATCATCTCCAACTTGTTGTTGTGAAGGACAATTCTTTTGGTTAGGTATGCCATTCTCTGAAACGTCGGGGAAAGACTAGAGTTTTTGTCCTCAGCGTCTTTAATAATCCCCAACAATTCCAATTGGTCAGCATAGTTAAGTGTGTCTCTAAATTTAGTCTTCATATGGCTTAATAGTTATCTAGGTCATCAAATTCACAATGTTCCATGCAGTCAGAGCATATTCCGAGATTGTCTTCTAAATCAACAAAGCCCCATGGGCTTGCTCCGCAGCAGTTACTTAAAAGGTTATTTATCATCCCCATAGTTGTCAAATTTAAGTTCGAATGAATCAGTTTGCGGTGCATCGTACACCTGGGCAGCGCTTCGTATAGTCTTATAGATTGTAAAGTCGCTATGCAACGCTAAAGGGAACATTAGATTGGTTCTGTCATGTGTAACAAAGAATTCATCATAAGCATCCACCCCCATAGCCCAAGTGCGTCTGTAGTTGTCTTGAGCCTCTACATAAAACGGCCCGTCTTTGATAGCAGCCATAGACTGGATAGCGATAAGTTGCTGTCCGAATCTGAAGTAATCGTAATCTTCTAATTGGTAAGTCTTCATAGTGATAGTGGTTTTTTAATTATTACTCTGCAAACATACGGATTAAAATCCACATACGCAAGTAATTTATAATAAATCTTTCACCGGTAGTAAAATCCCTTTGGAGGTGTTGCTGTCTCCGCCTCTTACGTCCCGTTTAGTCTTAAGGTATTTGCGGCATCGCTCCTTGAGGTCGCTTGCCTTTATCAGGTGGTAAGTATCACCTAGACAATAACAATACCATTCGGCCTGGCTACTAGATATTCCGCTTGCCTTGCCACGGCTCTCGTACTCGACAAATATGTTGCCGGTAGTGTTAGCCTTCATGTCATATTTTATTTCGACAGAGGCCCCGGAGAATATCTCTCCTAGGGCCTTTTCCTTTGTCTGTCCGACCTTTAAGTCGTATCTGAAGTCTGAATTATACTTCATTCTTCTGATTGGTCAATTAATGCGCATATCCTGAATGTGATTGCGCTCGATAATAAACATGCCATAAACGTGTACATAATACTAGTTGTATTTAGCGTCCCAGTCCTCAGGAGCAGTACTGAGGTCAATCAGGAATTCCACAAAAGCAATAAGGGCCGGTATAGTTGTCCAAAACAACAGGAGCGAAAAAACCCCTCTCATAACCTCTCCTTTGTAAAACGCCTGACCGCCAAACCAACCAAACAAAATTGTCAATATTAAACTAAACTCTCTACTTCTCATAATTTGTATATTAAAGATTCATCAATTCATTTACAGCGGTATGTCCGCCTATCACTACTCCGCATCCAACAGCGGGTTTCTTTCCAGCCTTAGCATAAGCAAAAGCATACTCCTCATGGTCGATACCACAGCCAACTTGCATTCCGAACACTTTAAAGTTCATGCCTACAGCCCATTCAACATAACATTGGGTGTGTAAGTGCCCCTGTACCGTCGACATCATGTCTGCCTTGGACTTAGTACGCGCCGTACCACCTTCACCGTGAATGTACTGAACGCCGTCAATAACTACACGCTCTACAAATTCCCACCCTGGAGTACCTAGAACCTCGCTATAGTCACGAATCCATCGCTTTGGAACACCTCCGGTCTGAGCCTTACGACTGATAATACGGTCATGGTTACCAATAGTAACATGAGCGTCAGGGAATGCACGATACCAACGCTTAAGGCGCTTAATCGCCAGGTCCAACTCATCTCCACCTCCCATGCCGTCAGCAGATGTCTCGTGATATGAAGAATAGTGGTTGTCAACAACGTCACCAATGAAAACAACCTGGTTGCAGTTGTGCTTTGCATAAATGTCCTTGCAGTGCTTCAGGTACGAGTCTAGGCAAAAAGGCTCGTGAAGGTCACCGATAACAAGAACACGACTCTCCGGCGCCGTAAGAGCGTCGTAAGCCTTCTTAATGTTACCTTTTAATCTTGGTCTAAAATCTTTCATCTTTTAATTTAAGTTTTTAAATAACTATGCAAACATACGGAATATATTTGACATATACAAGAATAGGGGGACTTTTTATTAGCCCCCCTTATCTTTACTCTTCTGAATCCAGGTTCTCCATAAATTCAGTCGTAGCGTTGAAGTACATTTCAAGTTTTGCTATCCCCTTATGGAGTCCGGTATTCCTACAGGTAGAACAGCCCCCAAATACTTCACGCTTGCCGTAAACGTGGTTGTAAATATTTGTCAGATGCTGCAACTCTTCCCTGGTGTACTTTCCTCTCCTCTCCCTGGAGAATATATCCTTTAAGAAGAAATACCCCTCCTCAGAAACCTGATTAACAACTCCTCTTGCGAAAGGTAGTTTTTTGTTAAGATAATCCTGGCGGCCATCACAACCGCAGTCTTCACCAAAGAACATCTCCACAGCACCCTTGATTCCGGTAGCGCGTGTCACAGCCTCAACAACATCTCCCACCCCCTTATGCTCCTTCTCTTGCTTTTTGGTCACCCATTCTTTCCAAGCCTTGTACTCCTTAGTACGTTTGTCCATTTGCTCATAATGAGCCTCATCTTTAAACTTTGTCATAATCTTCGTTTAAAAAGTCCTGATAGTCTTCGCCTAACTTCTCGACGATGACTTCTCTATAGGACTTTAGGTTATTATATATATGTGTCAGACCAATATCAGTACCATTAGAAATGTCTCGCATGGTATAGTCTGTCATGAAGTATAAGTTGAATAACTTACTGTGATAGGAACCCCAGGAATTAGCCTCCTCCTTTACCTTTCGGATAAATTTATTGTAAGCTATCTCCATTTCCATATCAGCGTCATCATCCGATTCTTCAAAAATCCACTCCTCAACGCCAACGTAATTATTCTCGATATTCATCGTGTCCCTAAGCAAATTTCGCAAGGTCACGAACATGTAAAAGGTATTAACCTCTCCTTCAGGGGTGATAACCTTTTGCTCCACACGGTCCTTGTACTTGTGCAGCCTCAGGTACGTGTCCTGAACCACGTCTTCAGCAACAAAAGGGTCGCATCCTAATTTCTTAACGATGTCGACCCACTTGTCGTGATGCTTTGCTATTTTACTGAGCATCCTTCTCCTTTCTAACGATTTCACCTGTATCGAAATTAATCGAGGCATCCTCTCCGTACTTATTCGTTAGCTTCTTCTTGAATTTCTCATAATCGGAGTTGAGCCCGTCTAATCGAGAAACGTATTGCGCCTTCTGCAATTCGTACATACCTACAAGGCGTGCTGTTTCTCTGATGCTCTGCGTTAACTGCTGAAAGGTGCTCAATTCTTCCTTCCTTAGTGTCTTCTGTGTTTTTGCCTTACTCATATTTTGGAGTTAAAAGTCTAGGTCCGGCATGCCGCTTCCGACAACTTCCGGAAACCCAAACTGATTAATTTTAAATTCAAAGTCCTCAAAGTTGTAATTACGGCTTCTCTTACAAGAGACCCTAACAACTCCCGTATCATCATCACGCTCCAGGGCTATTTGCGTCTCAGCCTTCTTCTCAGCGAAAGACCCCAAGTGCCCCGTTGGCTTATCACTACCCCAATTGCTATGGATGACTGTGATAATATGACAATTCTTCTTTGCGGACCATTCCATTAACCTCTGGACACATTCGTTAGCCTGGACTATGTCGTTTACGTCGGCTACGAGGTCGGCAATTCCGTCAATAATGACTAAGCCTATATCGTTTTCTTCAGTCTCGAATAACTTGTGTTCAATAAAACCTAGTCTATCTTTGAACCCTAGAGTCCTTAGGGCATAGGTCTCATACCCTTCTTGTGTATCCGCCATGTCCGCTACGCGTCTGAACGCTCGCTGACAATGCCATTTTCCTTGCTCCGTATCAAAATGCAAAACACGACGTGAATTCCGGTAACTCTTAAAGTCACTACCAACCCATTTATTCTCGCTCCTTAAATATGTGCTAGCCATCAGGCTTACGAAATAACTCTTGAACGATTTAGGTGGTGCTTGAATAAAGGAAAAGTTGCCATAGGTCGCTATTGGTGTCGGCTCCGTTTCTGTCCCTTTAGGAGTCGAGTATTGGTGTGTACCAATTGATAGCGCCACAGGAGGTCTTTCTACCTCAGCATCAAGCGGAACGTGCAGTTGGTCCTCTATAAGCGCATAGTACATGGCTTTAGTGGTCTGCTCGTCTAGTTTGTTTTGCTGCTCTTGTGTCATTGGAAAAAGTTGTGGTGAATACTTTTTTTGTTGTAAAGCCGGGTTTCCCCGGCCTCACCTCTTGGCGGCATCCTTCAGCCTTGACTAGTATTTTCGTTTGTTACCCGGCGCCCGTTGGTCTCTCCAGGATTTCTAGCCCATTAGTCCTTAGAACGGCAAGCCGTCGGTCTCGTCTTCTGTGACTTCAGAAGATGACGTTGACTCTGAGCGACTACCCGTTTCAACAGCGGAGACAACACCATCTGTCCACGCTACTTTACCGTTACCAAGGTAAGTACGCTGCGCTTTAGCCTCACGCTCTTCTTGCGTCTGACTGACAATGATTGATGCATTGTTGCCGAATTGGTCGACATCTCCAAGGAACGCGGTAATATTAATGTACGTTCCCTTTTTTCCTTTAATCATTTTGTCTTTTGGTAATTTAGTTACGTCTAGACTGAAATTTACAATTGCTCCCATAGGATTTTTAATGGTTTTAAATTAATACTTTGCAAACATACGCAATACAATTGACATACACAAGCACTTTAACATTTATTTTATTCTGCGGCACATCTTATTCTCCACTCAATGAATTACGCTTTACGCTTAAAGTCCTCGGCCTCATCTTCACCGAACACCCCACATTCGTAGAAGCCTGTAATCTTGAGGACTGCTCTACTGAACGCGCGCTTCTCGGCCATTTCTGCGACGTACCACGAGTTGGTGTTGCCTTCTCTATGGGTTGCGCCTTTAAGGGCGCTACCATAGGTTTCTAGCCTTACGTCACCTTTAGTAGCAAACGACTTGATAACCGCAAAGTCTTTCTCCAGGACCTCTGTTGTGTAGGTGATTGTGATACCGGCCTTAGCCTGGATTTTCTCGATTCCGGACCTTGTGAGAATCACATAGTGTTGGTGTTTGAATACGTCATTCTTATCTAGTCCGTACTCTAAATACAATTCTTTTAATCTTTCTGTGTTCATAATAATGGTGGTTTAAAGGTTACTAATGTCTTGGTCTCCGAATACTGCATTACGCACTACTCTCTTGTACTCGTCCGGACAGTCGTCCAAACACAACTCATAAATAAAAGTTGACAATTCTACTTCACGCTCCTGGAGTTCGCCAACCTCATTCAATAGAGCGGTAATTCTGTGCTGATAAAAGGCGTTTAAATCTGATGCCATACTACCTGTAGTCTTTACTTCGTTCAACAATATAGTCGCTATCCTTCATGGTAATTGGGTTGACGTTCATCTCCCAAAACCGATAAAACTTGCCTAACGACTTTGACTGTTTTAAAGGTGAATTCTTCTGCTGTGTCATAGTGTGATTTTTAATAACTATGCAAACATACGAAATCCAAATGACATACACAAGTTTATTCGTGTGTATTTTTAATATTATCTAAAATAAGTTTGATGGTCTCATCGCAGTCGGCTTGATTCTGCGGCTTGTATAGTGTAGTGCCTGGTCTAGTCTTTTGGATTAAACTCTTAAACATCTTCCATCTCAGGGGGAATGATTCGTTTGCTCGTCCTTTACATTCTATTATAAAGTTCTCTCCAACAAAGTCAGGTGTATATCTAATAGGTAAGATTTTCTTATTTCCGTTATTCTTGTATTCTCTCCGTCCGGAGCGCTCTATAGAGTCGCTCTCGAACAAGAATCCTTCTTGCAGCGTAAATTCTTCTCCCTCATAATCTGCTTTTATATTAGCATCCTTCAGAGCCTTATACATGTATGCCTCTAGTGACGATGCAAATTTAACTCCATCAACAGTAGTCTTTTTAGATTGAATAGTCTTACGCCCTTTAGAACGTCCTCTAGTGCTGGATGAATAGGGCATCTTTCTGTAGGTAATTGTCGGTGTCAAAATACACATGATTTTGGCCAATGCCAATACGTGATATTCCTCTCCGGATTAATTCTGTTACGATAAACATTCTCTGTTTAGGATTGGTAACTCTGAGTCTTATTGCTTTACCGATTCTATGTGGTGAAGAAGTTGGCAAGCCTAGTAGGTCAGCATACTTCTGAGAGCAATACGCTAACTCTATCTTTGGTCGGTATCTTGGATACTCTGTTACTATATCGTCTAGCATAAGTATTGGTTCACGTTCCATGTACCGAAACGCACTGCCAGGCGTGTCAGGGGAATCAAATATGTCCCAATAGACATGTTTGAGCCCTGTAGTGTTCTTTCCTTCTCTCTCCTCTTTTCTAAATACTCTTACCTCATTCATAATATCGTGGGGTAAAAAGGGGCCCCTAAAGGCCCCGTTCAACCATTACAAAGAAACAAAACTAGTCACTTAAATCCATCAGGAAATCACCACAAAAACCTGATTTGTAACTATGCTCAAATATAAGTATAATGTGTTGTTTTTAATCGAGTCGTTTTGAACATTTTGCAGATACTTATTAAAATATATAGCTATCCTGTATTCGTGATACTTTGCAATAGTAGTCCTTGGAGGCGTACTGCTCTGCTCGCCTTGTGGGCGGCATCGCTTTTGAGACCTTAATCGGACTTTTCTAAAAGACCTTTTATTGTCTTACGGGGCTAAGTTACGAAAAATAATTGACATTATCACCATATCTTAATACCTTTAACAAAACTTTAACACTATTTATTTCTTATTGTCGAATACTTTTCTATGCCTCGACTACCAAAGTAAGCAACGTAAACACCTAGTAATAATGACTTTAAAAGGTCTATCCATTCTCCAGGGACCTCCACGTCAGCATCAAATGAATCTAGATAGATTAATAGTACTGTTGTGAATGTTAAGAACACTAAAGACATTGGACGTATGTTCTTAGATAGCCAGGAATCGCTCCTCATATCTCCATCCCATCGTCTACTTATTTCCCTCATCTCGACCATGTCATATTCGAGTTGCTTCATTAAGTAGTCCTTGTCCTCTTGGCTAATTTTAGAATCCCCACTAATAAGACCAGAAAGTTTTTTTAGTGTTTCTATGCCGGTTACGTCTCCGGCTGCATTTAGTAGCCCAGGAGCTACCTCTCTACCGTTTTTAACTAGCCAACGGAGCGCGTCACCAACGCGTGTAGTGCCGTTTTTATTCTTGTATGTTGGTTTGCTCATAATTTATGATAAGTAGTCTTACCGCCATTCTTCACAGCCTTAAGCCTCTGCATCCTGTTGTTGTCACGTGAATAACTGACATGAACCCATGCAGGGTTCTCGTCACTACCAAATTCCCATATTAGCTGGTCGAATTCTAAGTTATCTGAGATATAGTCAAAGATGTCTTTGTTGGATAAACCACCATAAACATCAGCGTCTAGGTCCATAGCCTCACCCTTAATATGACTACTGCGCAAAGAGCCTCTAAGGGCTCTGTTAAGCGCTTCTGAGCGATAAAACGACGTTACGCCTATGGGAGAGTCAAAGTATTCTCTAAGTGGCTCGAATACCATTTCTGCAACAAGGCGCATTCTTGATATTGAGTCAACATCCGGAGTATTGTTTATACCTAGCCTATTTGCTGTTGTCGAATAAGTGGCCTCTTCGTGACTGACGTGTTTCGATATTCTATTGTCTAGACTCATATTTTTACCCCATTATATTAAACGCACCCGGTCATGTTAAACGCATTAATCTGCTACAAACTTATGGTCAGCGTAATTAAGTCCCATAAAAGAGTGCATCCCATTATCGTCTAAATCTACAGAATAAGATTTCCAACCATAAGGATGGTCAGCAAGAACGACATCCCCGTTTTCGTCAATAGA
>Ga0209555_10002287_pt1 | contig 13597 bp, 9 predicted proteins | sample SaaInl85LU_5_DNA_FD_184643 | JGI IMG/M metagenome (GOLD analysis project Ga0209555, IMG submission 184643) | Marine microbial communities from expanding oxygen minimum zones in the Saanich Inlet - ESP_85LU_5_DNA (SPAdes) (version 2) | ecosystem: Environmental > Aquatic > Marine > Intertidal zone... | reverse complement strand
GACGGATGAAAATGGCAACTCACGTAACGTTTCGAACAAAAAACATATAACGTGACAGCGAAAGGACATCAAACATAACGTGATATCAAAACGTTATGGCAGAGGGCATAAACGACATAACGTTATTTTTGAAAGGTAAATTATTTTTAAGAAACGTTATGTCTCGTAACGTTATTTCTCGTAACGTTATGTCCCGTAACGTTATGTCTCGTAGCGTGATGCAACGTTATGTCGTGTAACGTTATGCGATTCAAAAATGTGTTTCTAAGTGGTTTTGACGTATTTTGAGGTGTTTTTGAATGGTTTTTGAGGTCATCTGAGGTGTTTCTAAGTGGTTTTGACGTATTTTGAGGTGTTTTTGAATGGTTTTTGAGGTCATCTGAGGTGTTTCTGAGTGGTTTTGAGGTGTTTTGAGGTGTTTTTGAATGGTTTTTGAGGTCATCTGAGGTGTTTCTGAGTGGTTTTGAGGTGTTTTGAGGTGTTTTTTGAGTGGTTTCAAAGAAGTTGCGATATCAACAAAAGATATATTTGATGTTTACCCTCTTATTCTATGAGTAATCTATGAGTATTCTATGAGTATTCTATGTTATAATAGTATTTATATATTACTACCAAAAAGATGGTTTGAAAGGATATTGATTTTGTCATTTAAAATCTTATTCTCTGCCTCCAAATTCTTAATTTTTGTCTGTGCGTACTTGAATGCTCCATACAAAGACATCTGAACCTGCTCTACATCAACTGATAGACAATCCTCAATCTCCTCAATTATCACATTACTACTATTATATATGGATACAGGACAAATTTCAACATTCTTGGGAAATATTGCTTGAACCTGCTGTGCTATAAACCCAAGTTTGTTCTTATCTTTGTGTGTAGTATTATTGACACCTTCTCTCAAATTGTATCGTTTTAAAGGTAAATTACTGACATTATTATAGCACATTTCGTAATTTGCTTCTTCTATATTCTCTTTAATCCTCTCGTCAGAATTAACACTCCAATAATAACTATTGTTACGCTGATAATTGTATCCATTATTATTCACTGTGATATTATTGGAATAAGTCCAACTACCTAATAACAAACTACTATACCCACGAATTCCATAAGTATATAATGTTCCACCCGTTTCTATATTATTATTTGCCATATTAATAGTCATCGCCCATCTATTATTTGCCTGTTGAGCCCAAGTTTCACTATTATTACCACTACCGTTTAGGAAATACATCAAGTTACCGTTCATATGTATCATACCTGAACGACTGTCAGCATCTCGTAGGTATAATGTAGGTGATGTCCCTTCTATAACCAATTTGTTTCCACCAACATTTAAAGTACTTGATACTCTACAGTTTCCTTCAACATCTAATTTATATCCAGGGTTAGTTTTTCCAATCCCACAATTTCCAGAAGGCATTACTGCTATATGGTCGTCGCCGTCATTTTGAGTTCCTATTGTTAATATAGCGTTTTCACCCGATGATGCCCCTGTTGAATTATCTTGATACTGAATAAATCCATAATCACTACCACGATTTACTTTTGAACGAAATACAATACTTGATTTACCGCCATTATTTTCGTGGTCTAATAATATTGTTCCATTATTTGGAGACGCTACTGTGCCTTGTGTTTCACTTATATGTAATGTACTACTTGGATTGGATAAACCAATACCTACTATTCCATTAACATCAAGTGCTCCTTCAACATGTAGTTGAACAGGAGCGTTTGCTTTTCCAATCTCAACATTTCCGTTGTTCTTTAGTTCAATGTTCTCTATTGTTGAAGGAAGTTTCTCTCTACCATATAATTCTATCTCATTCAACATACACACGATTTGATCATTTTCTGTAGGTGCCCATCCATCAACAGCACGGAAAACTATGGCGAAAAAATTGAAACCAGTAGATAATGGTGTATTTGGAGAAGTATATGATTGATTAAACCTCAAATCACAATAGTCAGATCCTATTGGAGTCCAATTATTACCATTAGTTGAACCTAAAAGTATATAATTTCGTGGTGTTTTACCTTCTACTTTAAAGTCATCTGTATTCCGTGATAATTTAATATAATTCAAATACAATGTAATAGGGAGTTGTATTTTAATCCATTCACCATAATATCCACCTATGTTATTGAAACCATAGTAATAACCACCATAATTGTCATAAGAAGCGTCAGAAACCCAACCATAATCAAATGTGTTCATATTAAACAGATCATGTAAACCTTCTCCCGAACTTGATGATGTAATATACACACCGTTACCATAATCCCCACTGTTTATATTTGTTAAACCATCATTTACAGGTACAGGAGGATATCTTCTAACAGAACTGTCAATCAAAACTGATTGAACTATTGCGAATTTATCGTTATATACTCTAATATCACCATACGATATATAACTTGTATTGTCAGTCCATTTTAATTCTGTTTTAAGGGCATAAGGACTTAAGTCAGGTAATGTAGGTATATCTGTTGTGAGGGCATAAGGAGTTAAGTCAGGTAATGTAGGTATATCTGCTGCTAAAGCATAAGGAGTTAAGTCTGGTAATGTAGGAATATCTGCTGCTAAAGCATAAGGAGTTAAGTCTGGTAATGTAGGAATATCTGCTGCTAAAGCATAAGGACTTAAGTCAGGTAATGTAGGTATATCTGTTGTGAGGGCATAAGGAGTTAAGTCAGGTAATGTAGGTAAATCTGTTGTAAGAGCATAAGGAGTTAAGTCTGGTAATGAATTACTTGTGATGTAATTACAACTATTTATAATAATGCTACAAACTTCCGTCGTAATAAAATCGCTTACACTAGAAACTACAGGCTCGTTAGCTGAGCTGTATTCATTAAATTTGATACCTTGTTCTGTTTTTTCTATTTTTACAACATTACCAGTAACAGGGTCAGCAATACTAATTGCTGCAGCTGTTATACTTGTTATTTGATTTGTATCATCTTTAATGACAATACCTTTTGTATCAGGGTCAGAAGATATTTTAGAATTACCTAAGGTAATAGTGTCACCAGATAGATATAAATCTCTCCATTTATTTGAAGAAGAACCTAAATCATACTGAATATCATCATGTGGTAATATATGCCCTTTCATAATCAAATTACTGTTTAAAGTAGTGACTCCATTTACTGTCAAGTTGTCAGTAACTGTATTTTGTCGCAATTGGTCAATCTTCTTACTCAAAGACTGTGTTGCTGCGACATTCAGAGTATAAATATAATTCTTATCAATAGTCGTCAAATCATTTATCTCAGTACCATATACAAATACATTTGAGGTACTCTCAGCATTTGAAGTATTCTCCAAAATCATGAAACGACCATCAATTCTTTCTTCAACAACGAATTTTGCGACTTGTTCTGTTCCATCTTCATAAATCAGTTTAACATTTGATGTCAAATTATCACCTTGTATCGCACTTACATCTACATCATATGGTAATTCAACACTATTATTTGAGCAATTACACAACTTATATATATTTGGAATACTCCCAATTTGTTTGGTGGTTGCTTTTGGTATAACACTCTCTACTTGTTGCGATATAAAACCTAGCACTTCGTCATCTCCTTTGCTGACAATATCTCTATATTTGTACAGTTTTGGTTCAATCGCATTTATTAAGTTCAAAGCGTAATCGTCATCAACTTCCGTGAAATCTTTCTTCACTCTTTCATCAGATGTCCAGATTATATTTGCGAAATCACTAATCCACACGGTAGAACTGAATTGAGCACATATATCATTAGCTCCAGTCCCTCTTGTGCTATCACTTCCACCATTACCATATTCTACATTAATGTATCTGTTCCATCTATCACCTGTATTTATGGTGTCTCCAAAAAATCTATTGTGTGATCCGATTTTAGTTTGGACTTGCGCATCTGTTCCAACCCCGCCAATCTCAATATAACCTTTGTGATACATCCTGATAAAACTATTCCCGCAAGTATTTTCCAAACAACACCTATCTACATCGGTAAGATTAGTGTAATAACCAGTCTTAACAGTACTGTCAATAAAAAATCTTGTCTGAGCATACGAACCTATGTGGTGATAAAAACCAGCACCATAATTTATAGAACCGTAATTATTATATCCGACCTCTTTTCTGAAATCTATCGCATCACATTTTATCGTCCCGGACGAATTAATCGTATTTCCCGACAAATTACCGACGAAAGTATTGGCGTACATAAAACCATTTGCTGTTATATTATATTCCGATTTGATATTTCCATCAACGTGTAGTTTATGCTGAGGAGTTATTCCACCTATACCAACATTACCATCGTCGTAGATGATACCATTTGATACCGTTGTCCATTGAGACGACACCGAATTGTTAGGGATATTCTCTTCGGTACAGGATGTAATTCTACCTTTACCATCAATAGTTATCTTTGGGACTTTTAAAGAAGAACCGTATTGTCCTACATTCGGATTTACTGTTGCTAACGTTAATGTTGATGAACCCACATCAGAAGAAGCGTCTCCTGTGAATGCTGGTAATTGAGATTCCTCTAAAACTCCTGCGATATTTGAAAACGATACTACCGCATTTTCAAGGTTCTCTATCATGGGTGTTATATAATCAAACATAGGTTGAACAATATTACTGACATTTGTTTCTGTTTGGTAATTGTAACCAAGAATTGTTTCTTGCGTGATGTAGTCATAATCTTCATAAGTAATAATGTCATATTCCTCCGGAATAGAGTATTTCACTATCACAATACCGTCTCCACCTTCATTTCCTGCTGTGGGTGTTGCATTTCCACCATATCCATATTTCAAATAATTCTCAGGAGTCACAATACTTTCACCTGATATACTCAAAGATCTGAATTCGGGTGCTCCTAATGTGTTTGTTATGACATTCGCATTCGTAAAATAATTACTATTTATTGTTTCAGTAAAAGCAGCACCTCCTCCTGAAAATGATGCGTTTGGTATGATGTCTATAAGTAATCCATCGCCTCTGTCTTGTTCATTTGCTGAAAATGTAGAGTATACATTCACACCTCCCTGGTATTGATTGACAGTTGTCGTTGTTTCCACAAATGGAACACTTACATAATTTGAAGTGTATGTAGGTGTTAAAAACATATTTGATGTTATATATGTGCTTGTCGTAGTTGTGTAATTTGGATAGAGTGGATCGGGTAGAGCTGTTTCAATAGTATCTGTCGTGTCTGTTACTATTGTAAGAGAATAGGGGTTTTGTAAAATATTGGATGTTGTAATTTCGTTGTATTGAAATACTCCGCTTTCATCATAAATTGGTTTCTTTATAGTACGTATTTCTGTATCTTGTGTCAAAACCACGTCATCTTGTACATTTAATATCTGTGTTGTTGCTTCGGTCGTAGTCGTCGCACTGTCTGTATTTAGCGTAGTTAGTTCGTATGGATATACAAGATCGTTTATTTCTTCTGGTGTTAATATGCGTTCGTAGAAACGAAAATCGTCAATTAAAGTATCCTCCGGAAACCACTTTTTAACATAATTGAGACCGTCTCTACCAATCTCTAAAAGAAAACCGTTGGTGCTCGTAGATAAATCATAACCAAGATCTTTTTTTGTTTCACCACTATCGTAAGTACAAACACCATTAATATATCCTTTCAACCTTTGTCTTCTCGGTAAGAGCAGTCCATTATCATTCTCTAATGTGAAAGTAATATTATTCCAAGAAGTATGGGAAAATGTCTCCGTTAAAACATATGTACCAACCCACTCTCCTCCGACAAAATATCCAGACCACCCTGATGGTACCCACGTTCCTCCTACCAGCCTACCAGCCCCTAAATACAGGGTTATTGTACTCAAGCCATTTAAAGCGCCGGTGTCGTCGTAACTCGGGCTAATTGTCAAGCGAAACCCATTTGAAGAGAGGTATGTTACGCTTACAATTGAACTATCAGGATTTGAACCGGATGGGAACTTAGTCCATATAGATATACTAAAATCGTTTTCATAATTCCAATAGTGGGTATTCGGATTATCTGTGCTTCTTAAATAGTTATTCACACCTCCTAATTTCAAACAACCAGCTCCAAACTTTTGATCAGTCGTATCACGAGTAAAGATTGAAGCACTATTTCCCATATATAAAATTTTACTTCCTACGTCAGCTGGAACATTTGTTGTCCATGTAGCATCGCCTGTTGTTGTAAAAGGATCATCAAACGTCCAATAGTCTCTCATCGTTCTATCACTAAAAAATGAACCTGCGCTTAGCGTCGTACCATACCCTTCGTAAAAATATGTATTATAATTACTCGTTGTAGTCGTAATACTAATGTTAGAACTATATGTAGTCGTTATGCTATCCAAAACATCAATATTTATCAATGTCTCTTCGTAGGACGATGTTACTGTGGATGATCCTGTGGTTGGCGTTAGGGGTAAATTATGAACTATGTATGGATTTAAAATACCTGTCTGGCTATTCAATTGTGTCGCTCCCGATTTTTCTATCGTACCTCCACCGCCTCCTTCCGCAATGGCACCAAAAGCAGATGAACTTGCTCCGTTTCCCCCATCAGACGCTCCACCTGCTCCAACTTGTATCGTATAAGTAGAGTTTTTTTGAATAGGGACATCTTTCGCATAAATGATATTTCCACCTGCCCCAGCATTTCCTTTCAGCTTTCCACCCCCACCTCCTCCCACTATAAGAACATCAACAACATAATCGTGTTCAAATGATATACTGTGTGTTCCGACGGGATATATTAAGTTATACGTTTCACCAGCTTTTGGACTTTCAGTCATCAATCTATATATACAATATGTTTTATTATTACAACTCACTGGGTGGAGGAGGTGGAGGGTCTCCTCTGTAATCTCGTATAGGCGTTACTCCTGTACCGTGACCAACATGGCTAGGTCTATAACGGGTTGTAATAGTTTTATGATAAACAATCTTTTCATCAAAAACCCTATTACTTTTGTATTGAAGGTAATTTGAAGTGCTATCCGCAAATACATTTGACGTCCATGGTTTATTTGTCAAACTTTCGTAATCACCATCAAACATATTTGCTTCTTTGACATATCCACTTGATGTTAAATATGCCTCTACTCTATTCTCTGTGTAATATTTGTTTGTTGTTCCCTCGGGAAGAAAGTCGGTGTTAGATATTTCTGTTCCACCACCACCTCCTACGACTGATATTACATTATCAATTATAGATATGTAGGTACCTTGTGTTAATTTAGGCTGAAAATTACTATTTATATAATTTGAAGTGGCATAACCTAAATTTTGTACAGCATTTGATGTGAGATAATCTGCTAAAGATGGTATATTTTCTGTAAGAGCATAGGGTGTTAAATCAGGTAATGAATTACTTGTAATGTAATTACAACTATCAATTATACTTCTAACAGCATTTGTTGTAGCATATCCAGAATCCATAACGTAATCAATAGTTGCGTAGTTTTGTTGAGTAAGATAAGTTTGTAATCTACTCGTTGTGAAAAATTTATTATTTATTCCTTCTGGAATATCATCAGTACTTGAGATAGTTGCGCCTCCTGCTCCTCCAATATTGCCTAATGAACTGACATCTAATAATCTATCACCTATGTAAATACTATTTGTATATAATCGGTCGCTAGATATAGTCCCTCTTACATCCAAATCACTTCTAGTAAGCGCCTGTATATTATTGTGAATTTTCAATTGAAACCCTTCATAATTATATTCTGGTAAAATTTCAGGGAAATATCCAAAATAAACATCACTATAATAGAAATCGTCGTTCCAACCATTCACATTAATTTGATTTGTTCCAACAAATGCCTTGTTAATACCTTGATTATCATAAAGATTTGGGTCTCCTTGATATGCGGCTTTATCGTAGCTTTGTGTATGTTTGAGAATACCATCAATATATATCCTCGTGATAGGAACATCCAGTCCAAAATATGAGCCCTCATTACAAAAATGTTCTACATGAATAGTATGTGGTTTATCGTAATCAGCATATTCAAACATTTGTGTTGTTTTAGTCTGCGTTTGAGTAGGATGTTTAATTGATAATTGAAATTGAAACCCATTTTGAGAATTGTCGGTTTGTCTGACTGTAACCTTAAAACGAACATCATTATCCCAATATGTTGTGAATAAAGTATAATAACTAAATGATTCGGTCGGGTTATAGTATGTCATCCCCATAAAATATACTTTGGAGTTGCTGATCGTAGGTATTTGTATGCTGTTCCAATTGTCATTAAATGACCCTGACTCGGAATTTTGAATCGTGTAATGTAAAAAGGTTTTTGGAATTTGATAGTAGTTCTGTACAGTGGAAGTGTAATATAAGTCTGTTAATGTTTTTGTTTTCACTCCATTTACATTTAGAGTTGTATAAGGTACATATTCTGTGTCTGTTCCCCAGTTTATCGTTTTTAAACCAGACATATAAAAATATACTGTTGTTATGGATTTGAGATATGAATAGGCGTCCGTATATATAATTGGAGCATTCTGTACGTTAATTCTTTTGTAATTAGTGAGAGATGTGCTTTCTGTACCTGATGTACCTGTTGTACCTGATGTATCTGTTGTATCTGATTGAGACCAACCTAACGCTGATACAGCATCATCTACATATTGTTTATTTGTCAAATCGCTGACATTTGTTGGTGCTGTTAATTGAGATATTTTGTATGCGTCCGCTATTTGAACATTCGCATCAATTTGTAGCCTTGGTGTTTGTGTTACACCATCTAAAGCAGTAGGTTCATAGGTGTATGACCCATTTTGACGAGATGCTGTTCGTGCGACATTTTCTGCTCTGATCAAATGTTCAATTGCGGAACGGTAGGAAATATATTTAACTGCTTCGTCACTGGTGTCGTACTCTACAACAAATTGAGTTGAATTGAATCCATCTTTTTCCGAAATTTCACTATTCTTTAATTTACTTATTTGATTGCCAAATACAAGGTCTTCAATTTCATTAACACTGGTAACAAACGCTTCACCCGCTATCGTATATCCTAATAGTGCGGCAAGTGAAGTAATGTTTGTAGTGAGCAAAGCAATTGCTGCTGAATTTGCGCCTGAATGTAATTCAGTAGAAACCATATCTGTCAATAGATTAAATAAAACATCCCCAGTATTAAACCACAATCCAAAGTCTAAGTCTCCACTCAAAAGGTCTGTAATACTTGCTAACGTGACTTCCTCGCCTGATGAGAGCCCTGTGGGGTCTATTGATATCTCACCATTTGCTATGTACGACGCAATTTTTACACCTAGTGCTGGATAAAAAAGTGGGTTTGTTGATGCTATTGCCCCCAATGTAATCAAATCAGGTGTTACAAGATTTTTCAATTTTTGGTCTTCGTCAATCTTAAATGTAGGAAGATTTGAAGGGTCACCATCTGTCTTGAACAAAATTTGGTATTTATCAGCGTCTTCATCATATGATATTTGAAGCACTCGTTTTAAATGTGAAAGACCTAATTCTATAGCATTAGATGTATTTATAATATTGCTATTGAGCTGATTAGATGTGATTTCAATCCTATCAATCAAATCGTCAAACATATATTCACCAGTAGAATCTATTCTATAAGAAGCCATTTCTATAATATTACACTATATTTAAAATCTATTATAATTATAGAATGTCATTAAAGGTAAATACCCCAAACGATAAAGGAAATATCAACATAACCATAGAAAATAACCTGTTCTCAAAAAACAAGTCAGGTCAAAACAAGAAAAGATCGCCAGTTGGGAAGCGTAAAGGACATGGCGGAGCAAGTGGTTTAGTAGAGTCTGTAAGAAATCCATATGAACCAGAGCCATCATTTTTGAGCGAAATAAAGACTGCTATGAATGAGCGTAATTTTTACGGTATGAAATTCAATCCAAGACCCTCTATAATGCCACCTATGTATAACAATTGGTATGACACACATTCTCGTTCGTTACAAATTGAAGAAATGGACGATGATGACGAGAGACTACCAATTCCACCAAGAGATATGATAGAATACGAAGAAGTTGATGAAGACGATGAGATTCAAGAAGCAGAAGAACTAAAAAATGTTCAAGAGTATGGTATTCCTCCCTCTCCTTCACCCGCTGCTCAGGTACTTCCACAGCTTTCCACACCAGCTAAAACACGTGGAGCAAAAGTTCAAGCCAGATTCCACGATGAGCCTGTATTCTTTGATAAAAACGGAAATTATAATTTTTCAATTTCAACAAAAAAAGAAAAAAACCAATATGAAAGATTACTAAAACAAAGAAATGATATCATAAATAATAAAGTGGGTGCTTATAAAAAAACACGTCATAAATTGGGATTACCCTATTAATATCTCGGTGGCATTATAGGTGATTTGCCATCGCTAAATGCTTTAGGATTTTCTTCTTTTTCAGTATCATAAACGATTAATGTCATACTCCATTTAGAACTTGTGGGTAATCCTTTTATTTCTGTTCCAACACTATTTTTTATTTTAGCATCTACGACAATATCAAAATAGTTATTCATAAATGCTCCATTCTGAATAGATTTGCTCGTGTTTAAGATGTCATTATTGTAATATTCTTCAATTTTTTTATAACATAGCGGAAATGATAATAAATGAAACTTGTTATTTATTTCTGGGTCGCTATTGTAGCTATTCTTATCATAGAGATTATCTATGTAGATGTTGCCAACAGGTTTTTCTATTTCATCCCAAGCACTTGAAGAATTTCCTGATTTGATTGCGTTGTGATTAATGAATGATTTAACAGCTATTCTTGTATTTGGAGACATCGGATTTAATAGATTAACTTTAAAATGATATTTACTGTTGAAAGCTGTTGATACAGTATTTGTTGTTGAAGATGTTAATGGAGTATTGCCATTAAATATCTGGTCTCCATTCGCATCTAAAACTGGTTCAGTAGTTGTATTCAATTTAAGCAGGTATGATGCTGTCGTTTCTACGCTTTCAGCGTCTTGTGAGTTTAAAGTAATCTCGGCTATTTGCTTGTAATTTGTATATAGCATTTCTATTATATGAATATAAAATAATTCTATATATTAAAGGAATGGATAAACATAATATAATAGTGTGCTCTAAAAATAGGTCTGTAATTGAACCGAATGCCTCGCAAATTACCGTAAGTTTAAATAATGATTTAATATGTAAAGAAAATGAATACTGGACTGTCAATATAGCATCATTCAACATGATAAAATCCTTTTACGCTGTTCAAAATAATCTCAATAATTCAATGAATGTACATATGAAACACAAGGTTACTGGTGATTATGATGATACTCCGTATTTTAGAGGTATAGCAGAGGGTAATTATACCGTCAGGACTCTTGTTAAAGAACTACAAGAGAAGTTATTTGGTTTAGTTGATATATCATATGACAGTAGATTAAACAAGTTTTTATTCAAACGAGCTCAAATTGTAGCACAGGAAGGTTTTGAAAATCCAGATGATTACGATTTTTATATAGAACCGTTGAATTCAGGTGTGTTTTTAGGATTAGAGAATAATCAAAAATTTCTTGTCCCGGAGGAAGGGGCTTACTCTACAAATTTTATTAATATCGCAGGATATACCTCTATGCTAATTAAAATAAGCGGTGGGGTTTCAATAGACAATAGCATAATGAATATTACTAATGAATACTATGAACCAAGTAGGGTTTTAGCTGTTATTGATTTACAGCAGGTAGCACCGATGGATAGCATAACATATAGTAATGAAAGCACCAACACAAATAATCTATATAAAATTAGCAATAACAAAATCAACAACTTCACAATTGAAATAGTCAATGAAGATAATATCGTATTTCCACAGATGTCTGATTATATATTAAATCTCTGTTTTGAAAAACATAAAGAACAAAGTGAGATTACTAATATACTTAAATTTATATCTACCAGAATAAACGATCTAATTTTCTACATCCTATACGCATTTGATAAAATGGATATATCTAAGCCTAATTTCTCTTAATTTTTTTCTTGTTATATTACAGGATAATCAGGGAAAATATGGAGAATAATGATGAAATTGAAGAAGTTGAGGAAGTGGAAGCACCTAAAGCACCATTACCTATCAAAAAGAAACGAGTAATGAGCGAAAAACAACTAGAAGCATTAGCTCGTGGAAGAGCCAAGGGTGTTGAAAAGCTCAAACAGAAAGGAGCTATGACAAAACAGGTTGTGGAAAGTAAAAAGATGGTTCAAAAGATTAAAGAAGAAGAAAAAATTGATACAATTGAAGATATTAAAAAGATTAATGACCTCAATTACATACGTAAAACTACTGAAGATATGATAAATAAATTTAACAATATCCATTCAAAGTTTAATGATATAGATACAAAATTCTCTGGTTATCTAAGTGAGCGTGAAGAGCGTAAAAAAATGAAAGATAGTAATATCGTTGAAAAAACCATTAAACAACAGCTCCCTAAAACCATGAACGAAATGATGTATAAAGAAAAGATACAAAAGGAGATGAAGAATAACCCTTTTTACGGTAGATTATAGGCAGAAATGTGTTGGTGTATATATGTATCGTTTAATTTTTGCTCTGCTTTTTTCTTAGCATAATAAGCTTTTCTATACTGTTTATACTTATCCTGATTGTTTTTACGATATTGCTTATTGTATTCTTTTAATTTGTCTTGTTTCTGTGAATCGTCCATTTATTCTTTATATCATTTGTAATACTTATATGACTTTAAAGTCGGTGGATTGTTGAAGTAATTTTTCTTCCTTTTTTTTAAGATTATATTTTTTCATATATTCTTTTATTTTTTCTGAATTCTGTTGGCGATATTGTTTATCATATTGTTTTTTTTCATCTATTGTATAACTCCTATATATTTTTGATTTTTCTTTGATATTTTCAAAATTATTCAAATTGTATTGTCGCTTGTATTCTTTTATATGTTCCTTATTCTCTTTGAACCAATCTGATTGTGTTCTACCAGCTATATTCGTATTTAATGTAGCAATTTCTCTAATCACTTCACCCTCTCGTTTATTCAATTCTTCTTTGCTATTACAACTAAAAAGCTCAAATAATTCTATATACCAATCATCAAAATTACCATTAATTGTTTGATATATCAACATATCAGGGTTTTTTTTGTATCTTTTATGTTCGTTCCATCGTTTATATAGTGGTTGAATTGTTGAACCTACATAAATGTGTTCTGGATTACTATGACATCTAATTGTGTAAATCTTTCCGTTTTCATACTTATTCATCCTCCTTTGTCGTTTTATATCGTTTTATATTTATATCATTTTTTTATTTTAGTCGGTGATTAAAAAATTAAATCTTTATATTAATAGAAGATGAATGTTATTGAAATACCTATACCTCACCTAAATAATAAGCCTCCTGTCTTTGAACGCATTCAATATCCAGTTCCTATTAAAGCTAATATACAAGCTCCATATTACTGTTGTGTAGCCTGTGGAATCCGTGGTAGTGGTAAAACGTATATCGTCGTAAAAATGCTACGAAACAGCGAACAGAGTGGTTTCATTAATCCTGTAACT
>Ga0209555_10002285_pt1 | contig 13598 bp, 15 predicted proteins | sample SaaInl85LU_5_DNA_FD_184643 | JGI IMG/M metagenome (GOLD analysis project Ga0209555, IMG submission 184643) | Marine microbial communities from expanding oxygen minimum zones in the Saanich Inlet - ESP_85LU_5_DNA (SPAdes) (version 2) | ecosystem: Environmental > Aquatic > Marine > Intertidal... | reverse complement strand
AATCCACATCAGTATAAAAAATAGTTTTTTAAAAAAACAATATGAATTTAAATACCTCAAAACATAAACTTTATGTTTTGAGGTATTTTAAAGTGGAGCCAAGAGGCGTAAAGTCGAACTATTTTGGGGAGGATTTATATAAAATTGATGTTTAGATTTAGACTAATTGATACAATAAATAAACATATTTTTTTATATTTCTATCCTTTATACATAATGGCTTTTAAGCCTCCTTTAACTTTCTTAATCTCATAATTTTGAGTTTCCTTATTAAAAAACCCAAGTGGGGTTTTTAAATTTAATGTTCCCTTATAATTACTAGTTACAATGGAAAAGCCTAATTTAGATTTAAAAATAATCCTCCCAATAGTACTTCTATCAATTAAATGAATTAATACTTTTTTATCATTGTTGTAAGCACTAATCCAACTAGAATAAGAGTTCAATACTCGATTAATCATAGCATCACTTTTAGATGACACAGACGGTATTTTAGACTTTAATTCTAAATACTCTAATATTACTTCATCTTTAGAAATGGAATCAGGCATTAATATAAAAAATACATTTAATAAAAATACCTCTGCAAGTTGCTGTTCTTTATTTGACCATTTTAAACTTGAAAATAAGACTAGCACTCTATAAAATAGTCTCTTTTTAAAGGCAGTAAATCTTGTAAATTCTTTTGGGCTATAATCTTCTATTTCATTTTCTAATAAGAGTAAAAGTTTTGATACTGTGTTTATTAAAAAACCTTTTTTACTGCATACATCAGCTCCTCTTTTCGTAAATATTGGAGCTTCATTAAAATAAGTGTGATCAATAGTAGTACTAGATGTTTCATCACAATAAACAAGGGTTATACCATTATATTTAGAAAGTAAATTTTCTACTTCATTTAGTATATTTCCATCAGCGCTAAAGGCAACTTCATTAGAGTTTAAAACTCTATAATCATCTAACCTTTTTAAATTAACTCCTCTTAATTTTTCAAAAGCAACAAGATCTTCAATTTTATTATATCTGATTACAATTTTAAACCTTTCTTCATAATATTTATCATCTAATTTCATAAAAAATAGATGTGTGCCTACTAAAACTGCTTGAATATTTTCTATAGTTACTTTTTGATTAGAAGGAACTCTCTCAATTAAACCATGTAAAAGATTACGATGTTTTATCTCTAATGAATTATCTATTTTCACCAAAGTTTTATGCAATTTACCTTTTACTCTTTGCCCTTCTTGAAATGTGAGTACAGTTTTTGATTCTATCACAGTATTACTACCTGCAATACCATTATCTTTTGAATCTTCTGCTATCCTTTCTAAACTATCATCAAAGTTTTCTTTAGCATCCTTAAATGTCATATTATTTAAAAAATCTTCCAACATTGTTAATTGTGATGAAGCATTACTATAACGCTCCTCAATTATATTTTCATTCTCGTGAAATTCATCTTCAGATAGTGTTTTATATTCTTTCAAACTATCATCACCATCTTTTCTCTTAACTATATTAGCTGTACTGTTTGAGGCTCTCACATTACTATTTTCTTTAAAGTTTGCAAATTCTAATAATGTAATGAGATCTGAATCACCTAATTCTGTTCCATTTAAAATTTCTAGAAACTTTGAAGATTTCGCATCAGGATTCGTTCTTTGAATTAATTGTTGGTTGTGAATTTTACCATAATATGAAATTCTTTGTTTCAGGGAATTTGCGATATAAACTCTAAACCCTAGTTCCGCATCTAACTCATTTAATTCTGAAATAATAGTAGAGGATACTTTAGTTGTGATAGGGTAAAATGACTTTTGATCATTCCTTTTTTCAATAACAATAGAACTTTTATCTGGAATACTTTCTTTAGAAGAAATATACATTGACAATTCTGTTAAGTCCAATTCTGCATGATCAATTTTAAAAGGAAAAGACTTATAGTCTATGTTATTGCTAACAGCCTTATCTACATTGTAACTTCCAAAATCGAAAGAATTTTCTGATGGAACTGTTATTTTCAATTCTTCTATCCAACTTTTATTTTCACTGGATTTTATTAAGATACTTGCTTCAGCATTTCTAGAATTATTAGCTTTTGTTCCAAATGCTTCTATAGTTGCATTTGCACTTCCTGTTAAAATACATGTACTATTCTCATATTGAAATTGAAATATTTTTGCATGTAATCTAGCTCCACTATTACTTTTACTGACCTTTACAGTTTCCCACTCATGAAATTTCACTCGCTCATCTTGTTCAAACTGATATGGAATAGTCCCAAAATTACTATCTACAATAACATCTATAGAGTCTGGGTTTAAATCATTGATAAGATTACTTATTAAGTCTCCTCTTTTGTTGAAATATGGAGAAATAATAGTAATGTTTTTTAGTTTAGAGTTTGGCAGGTTTTCTAGTAATTGACTATAAATAGATGCATCTGCAAAGCTTTTTAAGAGTAATATTTCATCGTTTAAATTATAAGCAGTATTTATTTTCTCTTGATTAGAAAGGTCTGCAAACCACTGACTATTTTTTAACAACCAATCCCACTTGTTAGTATTAAAACCATAACAAAATGATTTTAAATTATTTAAATACTCAAAAGTTGATTTAAATACAGGCAAAGCTTTACTTTCATTTTTATAGGTATGGAAAGCTCCCCAAACCTCATCATTACTGCTTAATCCAGAATTGGTTAAGTTACCAGAACCAATTGCTAAGAAGCCATTATTTTTTCCTATACCCATTAAAATTTTAGGATGAAACGCACCATTTAACTTTATTGGAGTGATACTGTAAGACTGCTTAGAAACATTAATACCATCTAAATTAGCCAATTGATGTTGATACATTTTTTCATCAACAAAAACATTTATATTAATCATACCAGCTCTTCTTAATGCAGGTAACACACGTTGCTCAAAAAATAAAAAATCAAATGAATAGCAAGTAATTATGCAAGAATGATATTTATTTTTATCTGCCCCAAAAAGTTCTAATATATTTAATCTTTCCAACATTCAAATAATTGTTTTTGAAGTTTTAATCCATTAGAAGTCAGCTCACTTCCATCTTTAGAAATAATGCCCAAATTCTTTAAAAAGGTTATTAAATTACCTAAACGGGGGTTTGAAAAATCAAAATCTATATGAGATACAAATCGTATAAACCCATCTTCTCTTAAAAATTTCTCTGTAGATTGTGTTGCATTCATTTTATTTAATGCCACCATTTGATGCCTATTAAGAATGTACTTTTTTAAAAAAATAGGTACAAATTCTGAAATAGGCAACTCAGCCTTTTGCTCTAAATCTTTATAAACTGCAACAAAATCACTAGTGCTATGTAACTTATATTTTTTAGCATAATTAAACTGTTCAGTAATAGTATTCTTATTTTCTACCATTAACTTTTTTAACAACAATAGTCCATTACAAAATCCCTCTGTGTAACTTTTAGTATGAATGGATTTCACTATTTCTGTGTTGCTACATTCCAATACATTTAATTCCAAAAAAGTTGAGTTCTCTGTAATTTTATAAGCCCTTTTAAGTTCAGTTAAAATCTTTTCTGTTAGCTCTTTTACTAAAACTTCTTCTACATACCAACCACTAGCACTTTTGTCTTGTAGAGCCCCCAAAAAGTGTTTTAAATGAGAGGTGCAGACTATATGCCAATATTGACTTAATTGATAATAATACCAGCCCATTATTGTATCATTTACCTCACCCTTATATTTTCCTTGATTGGTGTAACAATAATTTACAAAGTCTTGAACTGTAGCCAAATTATTACTTTCAGTTACCTGACTTAAATACAAAGCAATGGTGTTTCTTCTAAAATAGAACTCATTAGATGTAGTTGGTTGATCTACTTCCACCAACATATCTTTTAAAAGACTATTCTCTAAACTATTAGCCTTTACATTAATCATATAGAAGTCATCTTTGATAGCAAACAAATCTTTTCTTGAAATAGTACATGTTTTAAGAGCGCTGATAAAAATACTTTTGGAAGATTCAGATAAATTTAAACTAAAAGCCTCTTCTAAATCTTTACCAGTAACAACAGCCTCTTTATCAAAAGCTGTTCTGATATAAATACCTGAGTTTTCACTTTTATCTCTTAATAAACCCATTTGACGCATAGAACTAACATAGTTCTGCCCAAAGACTCCTCTTGGATTCTTCCAGTACGTTTTTTCTGTTACATCTTCTAGTTCTCCTGTACCTTCATGTAGGGAAAATGAAGTTGCATCTTCACTATAATTTTTTAAAGCTTCTGTAATGCCTGCTATACCCCCTTCATTTTCTGGTACAGATATTAGTGCTAATAAATATTCTGCTCTTCTTAAATAATTTCTTTGTTCTTTGGGATTTTCACTACCAATAGCTTTTGCATACCAACCAAAAAACCAACAATAAAAACTATAGTATCGTATCCTATCGGTAACGTTGTTTAAACCTGATAATAACATAGAGAATATTTGCTCACCAATATTTAACATACCCATAGGATCTTGACCTGGTATAAAATTTAGCTTAGCTCCTAAAAATGGAGCAATTGTTTGGTTCTTTTTAATTACAGTCATACTCTGTTTATGATAATTCTATGTTTATTATATCTAAAACAACTGACCAAATTACTTGTTTACTTTCATAAAATAGTTGAGATTCATCATAGGTTAATTTATTATTGGTATCAAAATCTTTTTCAAAGCCCATTTTTTTCATAATATTTAATAATATCCTTTATGCATTATGCAATGTCTTACACCTCCACTTGGATTATCAACATCTCCTTTAAATCTAGGAATAATGTGACAGTGAAAATGCATAACTGTTTGACCAGATGAAACACCACAATTCATCCCAATGTTATAGCCATCTGGTTTAATTTCTTTTTCAATGATTGATTTTGCCTTATTAATCATTTTAGGAAGTTCTTGTTGTTCTTCTCCAGTCAATGAAAAGTAGTCTTCTCTTAATTCATTTGAAATTATAAGCAAGTGATTCTTAGATACTGGATAAGCATCGTAAATCATAAAAAAGAAGTCTCCTCTGTAAATTACTCTATCATCAGAAATGGTTAAAAATACACTCATTAAAATGTTCCTATTAGTTCTGTGTTAGGCTTCCATGTTTGGATGGAATTATCTATTGCTAAGTTATAATGTTTTTCTAAAAATCTTTTACGAGCATCTCTAGTAAAACCAGTTTGATTAATAATTGTTTCTGCTAGTGGATGTTTGCTACTTATGTAAAATTCATTTCTATTGAAAAGCCGTTTAAGAAATCTCTTTTCTGGGACTTTTGCACTTTTTTGTCTGTTGATACTGCTGTCTGCTAAAACAAGGTTCCAAACACCATTGATATTAGCTCCATTATTAGAGTGAATCAATTTATTTGTGTGAGGTAAAAAATGGTCTACATCACAGATATTGTTACTATTAGAATTTATTGAGATATTTTGAAAACTATAAAAACATTTCCCTTTTTGATAACCATTTAAAGCATCTTTTACAGAAGTAACATCTTTACGTTTCATCAAGTCACTTTCAATAAAAAATAAAGCATTTTCTTCATCATATTTAACCTCTAATAAATTAGGGTTTATATTAAGATTCCAAGCTGTCTCTACTAAATTCCAACGAGCTTCAACCTCTTGTTCAAAATTCTGAAAGTGGAAACTTTCTTTTAACCTTAGAAGTTCGTCTGTGATTATTATTTCTTTTTTTCTTCCTATATAATCCTTGTGATAAAAGGGATTAGGGATTTCTCCTCCATTAACATTTTGAAAAGCATCTACCACATTAGTAAAGCCTTTTTGTTCGGTAAGCTTTAATAATTCTGAATGCTCTAATTCATTAGATAGGTATGACCTACATCCATTCAAGAAAGTACTTGATTTTGAATTCCCTTGCTTATCGTTTTGTTTTAAATGTTTGATAATATTTCTGGAGAAAGGCTTAGATAAATCTTTGAGACTAATTCTAGTAGTTTCATTATTTACTAATTCCAGTAAACTCTTTGCAAAAGCAAATTTATAAGTAGCAGAGTTTTTTCCAAATAAAATAATAGCTCTCCATTGAGATTCTAAACTGGGATCATTTAATTGGAAGTTTGTCATTGAAGTTATTATGATGTTATGATGTAATTATATAAATCATCAATAACCGGTTTGTCCAATTGAAATTTAAAATGAACTACTGAAGAACCTTTATCTGTAGTTTCCTGTGAAATTGATCCAGGAAGTATCGAAACATCTCCTAAATAATAAAAATCAGTTCCCTCACCATCTTCCTTCTTAACAAATAGTAAAATTCTCTCAGAATTTATCACATTCTGTATTTCTGGACTTTCCATTTTTCTTTTTGACCTAGATTCCCAGGCAAAAACCGATGAGTTGATAAAGTAGTCATTGTAATTTATGTCTCCGTCTAATTCATCTGATTTATGATAGGTAACAAAACAAGGTGTAATACTATTTCTTGTTCTATATCCATACAATATAGAGCTAATATCTTTTTCCCAATTCAATAATCTACAAACATCTTTCCGACCATACTTTTGATACCTTATAAGTCCATTTTTATATTTTTCTAGCTCAAACTTTAGATTAAAGGAATGGACAGAGTAATCAATGTTATCTAGTAAAAACTTTTTAAAAGTAGGATTAGTTAATCCTTCAGATAAGTCATTACCCAAAGTAAAGTTTTCGCCGTCATATCGGACAATATCAAAGTATTGTCTGATGAAAATAAAATTAAGGTTATTCACAATTGATTCAAAAGTATTTTCATTAGCCTTATAACCATAGTCGCTAAATATTATATCTATTAATTGAGACCTAGTTACTATCGATTTTTGGATTAGAAGACCAAGTAGAAGACTCTCTTCAACTCTCTTTCCATTATTTATGTCAAGTGTAAAAAACTCAAGAAGCTTGCTTAATTTGGCGGATATGGTTCCTTTGTATTTGTCTTCTACTATATTTATGAAATTCAAGTAAGATTTTTTGTATGTGGCAAAAAGCCAAGGTTCTCTGCTACCATAATTAATGAAATCAACCATTGAAGGAATTCGGCCTATCTTATTTTTAAGGTTCTGATAGTCTTTTTTTAGGTCCGTTAATTTTTGCATGTTAGCTTTGTTTATGGAATCAAAGATTTTCTCCTTTGAAATCTCATCAAAATTAACAGTGGAAGCTCCTGGAATCATATTACTACCTCCTGCAAGAAGCTTTCTTATAGAGTCTTTGTTAAAAGAAGTATCTCCATACAATGCAACTGGCACTAGGTAATTGTTATTATAATTACCTATAAAGTCAATGACGGTTAAATATTCCTTTGTCTCAGATTTACGCAGACCTCTTCCTAGTTGCTGAACAAATATTATTGCTGATTGAGTTGGTCTAAGCATTATAATTTGATTAACACTTGGTATATCAATTCCTTCATTGAAAATATCTACTGTAAAAATATACTCTACTTCATTGTTTTCAAGTTTATTAATTGCGTTAAGTCTATCTTCCTCAGAGCTTTTTCCAGATAAAACTATTGTTCTATATCCTCTAGATTTAAATTCAAGAGATAGTTGTTGTGATATTTCATTTTTAGAGCAAAAAACTAAACCTCTTATGTCACCTGAGTCAGTCCCATAAAATTTAGATTTTTCAATAATATGATTGACCCTCTCATCACTAGTTAGTTTATTAAAATCACTATGATCATCAATTACTTCATTATCAACTGTGATATCTGTAACTCCATAGTAATGAAATGGGCATAACATATCCTCAGACAATGCTCCATGTAATCTTATTTCATAAGCAATGTTATAATCAAATAGTTTAAAAATATCTTCACCGTCAGTTCTTTCCGGTGTGGCTGTCATGCCAAGAAGGAACTTAGGGGTGAAATAGTCTAAAATTCTTTTGTATGAAGCAGCGCCTGCCCTGTGAGTTTCATCAATTACTATATAGTCAAAATACTCTTCTTTAAATAGGTTTAGATTTTCAGGCTTGGAAACAGTTTGGATAGTAGAAAAAATATAATCACATTCTAATTCTTTACTACTCCCAGAAAATAAGCCCATTGATATTTTATCTCCTAACAAATTTTTGAAAGTTTCCATTTATTTTTCTGCAATTGTTCTTCGATGAACCACAAATAAAAACTTTTTAGGTTTGTACTGTTGTACATCAAAAGCAGATAAATAAGTTTTGCCAGTTCCAGTAGCTGAAATCAACAATGCTTTATTACTTCCCTTATTTCTTAAATTAGTTAAGTTATTTAAAGCATCCTTCTGCATTTTATTTGCCCTAACAACCGCTTTTGGTTTCTCAGTTTCAAAATTTATTTTTTTGGCAAAACTCTTAGCCTTTTTCCAATGTTCGGTATACTCATCAATAAAACCATATGTAACCTTTGTGGCACTTTCAAATTCTCTTTCAAATTCATTTTTAATTTGCAAATTTATCAATCCTTCTTCGGCAGAGGATATTTTTAAATTCCATTCTTTATTTGATGTTAAAGCAGTTTGAGTAAGATTACTACTGCCAATAATTATGTTTGAAAACGCTCCTTGTTTAAATAAGTACCCCTTAGAATGAAAAGAGTCATTAACAGCAATTTTTAATTCAATATTAGGAAATTGCATTAATCTTTTCAGAGCTTCAGGTTGGGTGAAATTTAAGTATTGAGAGACTAGTACTTTTCCTTTTATTCCCCTAGATTGAAGGCCCATCAATGAATTTATTATGGTAGCTATACCGCTTGTCGTTACAAAAGCTACAGATATCCAAAATTCATCACAAGTGTCTAATTCATATAATAAATTTGAAAGGATTTTTTTCCCTCTTTTATTATCGTTTACTAATAGTGCCGGTTGATACTTCCTCTCTGATGTTAAATTCTTATCAATAAAAGAATGCCTTAAGCTAAGTTCTAATGCTTCTATGCTCATAAATCTCTTTATTTTGAAAGTAAATCTACAATAGGTAGGTCAGCAGCAGCCCAATCCAATTGTTTTAATTCATGTCTAAGTAGCCATTTATAAGAAATATGTTCTGATAATTCAACCTGATTGGTTTTTGAAGTGCAGATATATGAATGCATTGTTAGGTGGAAATCTGGATAATCATGTTCAACAGTTAGGAATTCTTTATCAACTTTAATTGACATATTTAGTTCTTCAAGTATTTCTCTTACTACTGTTTCTGTTGGCAACTCTCCAGCCTCTATTTTACCTCCTGGAAATTCAAATTTATTTGAAATATAATCAAGTTTGTTTTTTCCTCTCTGAACGCATAAAATTTTATCCTTGTTTATTATAATTGCTGCTGATACATTTACTTTTTTCATATTAACCAAATTAATTGTTTTAATTTCTTAATCAATATTCTCTAAACACTAAATTCTTATTTAATATTTTAAAATAGTTTTAACTTTTTTGTTTGTAAAGCATTATGTGCTTTTCAAAATATTCTCGTAAATCTCTATCACAAACATAAATGTATGTGCCTTTAATCCCACGATACATCATAGTTTTATAAATCTTAACTATATATTTCAATAATTCATCTTTATTTTCCAAGGCTTGTTTTCCTTTAATGTCGTGATAATTGTTTTTTATTACTTTAATTTTTTTAGAATTCTTATCATATGTTATTTCCTTACCAAAAATTACCCCTGAATAATTTAAATCATATCCTTGAACTGTATGGATACAGCCCATTTCAGTTACATCGGTTGTGGAATTTATCCAATCAATACTTTGTCTATTCCAAAACATTTTCACACCATCAATAATGGCGTCTGGTAAATTAGCATCTGTTTTTGAGACCCATGGCCAAGAGTAGCCAGACATTGATCTGCATAGACCATATTCATTTTCCATTTTTTGTAAGCGCTCCATCATTAAAGATAAATCATCAAATAATACTAACTCATAATTTGGATTATTAAATATGGTGGTGTTATTATCCAGTTTTTCTTTTAATAAATTATCGACAAATGTTATATAATCATTTTTGCCTTCTGAACGCATCTGAGAAAAGAGTGTAATTTGAGATGCATCATTTTGACCTTTTATTTTATCAAAACTTTCTTTTCGAACATCTGCAGGTTTTATTGATTGCTCTGAATCATAAAAGAATAACTGATATTTACTGGAATTAATTATCCAATCTAATTGATTTCCGTTTTTTTCTGCTGATTGTACATCTTTACCATCTATTTTTTCGGTGTGGTACAAATCTAATCGCTTATTTACATTGTCGAACGCACCATATCCCATTATTGATTTTCTACGGGTTAAACGGTGTGCTTCATCAACGATTAAAAAATCATATTTCTTTTTTACCACATCGGTAGGGCCAATTACCATATTACTTGATAAACCATGAACACTTTTGAATACTTGCTTCAGAGTGTTGCGTAACGAGGTCATTGGAACAACTAATCCAATGATAAGCTTATCTGGGTTATTTTTTTTAAATGCATCTAGTTCAAAGAGAAGTGCCTCATCTTCAATGTCTAAATCATGGAGTTCATATTGACTTAATGTAGAGATTAATTTAATTAAATAAATTGCTAGTATTGTTTTTCCTGTTCCAGCACTTCCATTCACAAAAATCTTTTTTATTCCATTACTTGAATAATCTTTAAATATTTCCAAGATGGAATTGTATTGATCAGGGGATAGAGATTTGTACGGTGAATATTTATATAAATCAGAGTTTTGTAATTCTAATAAGTCTCTCATTCTAATGTTTTCGAAAGATAGTTTGCTCCATATCTTCTTGAAAATTTTGAAATACTCACTTTTTTGGTAATAATTATGACTTGAAATTCCTCCATTTCCATTAAGTAATTTAAAATCACCAGCGGCTGTCATATATTGGATAAGATTGGATTCAATATCTAAAGCAGCAGATTTATTAAAAGACTCGTCTGAGATTATGTAGACCCAATTCAAATTTTTCTTTTCGGGATGACTTAAATGATTATTCATCCTTGCTATTGCATTAGTTGATTCACCAACGTAAGCCACCATTGTTTTTGTATCATATAAAATGTAAACAATTGGATATGCATCTCGAGCAAGAGAATCATTGTTAATCAAACCAATATCAACTTTATTAAATGGATAATTTGTTACTTTTAAGGTATCACTTAACATTTATAATTGGTTATATTTTTTCGCAGTTCCTTTTGCTTTTTCTATTGGATATTTTTCACCGTTCTTTTTGATTTTGTCAAGCAGAATTTCTTTGACGTCAAATCCGTATTTTTCAGCTAATAGAAGAGAGTAAGCAAAAACATCAGCTAATTCCTCTTTTACTTTTTCCTTATCTGCTTCTTCATGAGATTTCCACAAGAAGTTTTCTAAAAGTTCACCTGCCTCAATATTAAGAGCTACCGCAAGATCTTTAGGATTGTGAAATTGCTCCCAGTCTCTTTCATTTCTAAATTTAATCAGAGCTTCTGTTATTTCTTTAATATCACTCATATTTTATTTTTCTTAATAAAACATAACAATGGCTGGACCTCATTGCAGTTTAAATTATACTTTTAATTTTTTATTCATTTTCAATTAGTAGTTCTTTTGCACTGATGTTTAATATTTGAGCAATTTCATAGAGACATTCAATACTTGGTTGCTTCCTATTTTGCACATAGCCGTTGACCATATTGTAGCTCTTGCCAAGTTTATCAGCGAGCCAAATTTGCTTAATGCCTTTCTCTTTGAGTACTTCTTTGATACGGTTCATAGTTACTGAAATAGTAGGCACAATATAACTAAAAACATCTCATTTTTTGATTACTTTTTAACTAAATCTTCTACCAAATAGCACAATTGCTAAAATAGTAGTCATACCAACAGATATGGGGGTTATTAAAGATTTCTTATTGTTTTCTTTGGGTCTTCCAGATCCAATCAACGATTCCGCAATTTTTAGTCGGCTTTTATATTTCTCAACTTCTACCAATGCCTCTTTTAAAGCATAATTAGATTCATCCCGGTCGTGAATGGCTTTGTTAGAACGTTGTTGCATATTGGAAGCGTATTCATCAGTAGTGTCCCGCTGCGCTTTTAACTTCTGAATTTCTTTATTTTTTAACTCTAAAGCTCTTTCTAATTTCACTTCTTTTGGTGTGGGTTCGCCAATTGTACCATAATCATTTTTATGATGTTCTATAAGTGTTAGTGCCCATTCAGATACACTCACGTTATATTTTGCTGCGAGTCTTACATATTCAGCTTTTTGAGCTGCAGATACCCTTGTGCTTAGGGTTACGTTTCTATAATGCATGTTGTTTTCCATTGTTTTCATTGTATTTAAGTTATTAATCTACAGCCTGTTGGCTTGGTGTTTACTCAAGGACATCTCATAGTCTTTATTTTTACTCACTTTTCGTGATTGTTTCAAAAAATAAAAATTATTTCCTCCAATAATTTCTCATTGTTTTTCTAAAATGAGTTCATTTATTAAAAGCAAGTTATTGAAAATAATTGATAAAAGTATTAAAATTAATATTTTTTTTGTTTCTTTGATTTATGAAAAATAAATTTGTTTTAGATCCTTATTTTGGTGAGCTATCAGATCCTGATAGTCTGGTTAATTATATCTACGCACCTATCTTCTTAAGAACAAAAATAGATGTACTGTATTTTGATTTTTTAAACTGGGAAAATCATGATTTACTTGATATTGACCTTGGTTTAGGTACTATAAAAACAGATTATAAAAAAACAGCGATAAGCTTTGTACAGTACGTTTGGATAAAGATGGTTGAAGCATTGATTAAGTATGGTTTTTCTTATAATGATGTTAAAGCGATAAGAAAAAAATTGAGTAAGAAATTACACTATTCCTTTAGCTCCAACCAAAAGATTGCTCAAAATAAATCGTTACAAACGTCAGATAACTACCAGGAATTTTACGTTACTGAATTTGAAAGGTATGTTTTCTCGACTATTGCAAACAAATACAATTTTAAATTCTTTTTTTACAAAGATGCACCTGAAGATTATTTTGTTTTTGATGATAGTCTTTTTGATATGTTTATTGAATTTAATGAAGAAGATAAACTTAGAGAAAAATTCAATAAAGACCATTTTAGCTTTTCTTTTTATAAAATATTTGAACCCTTCTTATCTAATGAGATAGACGCTTTTAAAACTAAATCTATTTCAATTTTATCTAACGAGGAGAGTAAAACGCTTCGTATGATAAGAAGGAATTACAATGAGTTAAAATCAATTACAATTCGTTTTAAAGAAGCTAAGCCAACGCATTTAGAAATTAAAACAAATAAAAAAGTTTCAGTCGAAAGTCGAATTATGGAGCACATTCAAAAAAGAGACTATTCAACCATAGTTATTCAAACGGTTGACGGGAGTGTAGTTAATTTTGAAAACACAAAGAAATATAAATTATGATACTGAATACCTCAGATCAATTGATACGTCACAATCCTATTGTAACAAGCAAAGGAATTGTACATACATCAAAATCATGTTATCAGATTATGAATGCAAAATCATTTTAAATAAAAACAGAAAAGAAAAACTAACAAACGAAGA
>Ga0209555_10002282_pt1 | contig 13607 bp, 8 predicted proteins | sample SaaInl85LU_5_DNA_FD_184643 | JGI IMG/M metagenome (GOLD analysis project Ga0209555, IMG submission 184643) | Marine microbial communities from expanding oxygen minimum zones in the Saanich Inlet - ESP_85LU_5_DNA (SPAdes) (version 2) | ecosystem: Environmental > Aquatic > Marine > Intertidal zone... | reverse complement strand
ACTTTCTCCTGAAGAACAGAAAGAACACGAAATGCGCGTCTTGCCTCACGATGTTGCTGCAATTTCCGTCGGACTAATCGATGGGAAGACTTACCTCGATCTGGATTATATCCTCGACTCGAATGCTGACGTTGACATGAATGTCGTTAAGATCAGCAACGGTTCATTTGTCGAAGTTCAAGGTACCGGCGAAGAAGCAACGTATCAACGTGAAGAACTTGATGCACTCCTAGATTGTGCAGAAATCGGCTTCGCTTCCCTCTTTGAAATGCAAGCAAGTGTCTTATCTGGCCAAGAGTGAGCAACGAAGGCTTGAAATCCCACGCCACGTGGGCGACACGAAAGGGTTGGTAGCTTAGTTGGGAGAGCGCGGCACTGAAGATGCCGAGGTCGCCGGTTCAAGTCCGGCCCAACCCACCTTTCACCCATTTTCATCAATGGGTTCATTTGTGGTAACATATGTGCACATCACATGGGAGAGGCGAGTATCGGAGAGGAAATGCCCAAAGAGGCGCCCGAACCCGAATCCAAGAGTGATTCATTACTCAAGGAACTCAATGAAATACGTCGCAGACGTACTGATGGCGACAAGCGCAGTATGTTTGCAAAGAAAGAAAATCCCGTCCTCTTCGTCGGAGTCATGTATGGAATCATCTACGGCGCACTTATTCTATCCATGTCATCAGGCATGCTTGGACAATCCACGGCAATGGATCACGGCGCTTCGAAAACATTCCTCGACATAGGCGAAGAACCATGCAACGAAATTGATGATGAACCATGGATTCACATCTTCCCTAACGAAGATGCCGAAGTCTTTTCACTAAATGTGTACAATTTACCTGCTGGCTATGCGGTATTAACATACAACATCGTTGAAGAAGGAACTTCAAGTTCATCGAATTCGAGTGAAACCACACGAGTATTGGAAGATGAAAACAATCGAGTTCATGCAAAGGCTGACTACAGTGAACTGGAAGAGGGGAATTATGTGGTCTCGCTATCCATAGAGATGTACGACACAAAGGAAAGTGCTGAAAATAATACAATCCCACCAACTATGGAAGAATTGCAGAAGTCGGTGGACTTTGAACTTGAGATTACAACAAAAGGATTTGCCTTCCTTCCGTTTGGAGGAGATGAAACTGTACGTGAAGTCCGTATCACTGACTCCGGACCACGTTCTTGCTGGTCTGTACAGGAGTTAGGAAACTGGGGCTACATCCTCCTAGTCGCTGAATTAGGTGGCGGTCGTGAAACAGCTATGCTTGCGGGTGGTGCTGCGGGAATCCCAGCATGGTGGATGGCTTTCAATTCTCTATCATTATCCATCTTTTCGCTCTTGATTGCTTATCCAATCATGTACAAGGTTTACCATCAAGAAGCCGACGATATTCTATCACGAAATCACATTATCCGACTCGTTGAAGATATTATCTCAAAATGTGAGCGACGATTAGGAATCTCAATCGATCATGAACTCGCCAAGGTTGAGCCGCGCGATTTATCGATTGACATCATGGTCCCCTACAAGAATACGGAAAACACACTCAGTGATAGTAAAACAGTTCGTGATGAAATCCTTAGAGAAGTTCTTGACGAATTTGCACTCTTCCGCGTATTCAAACCAGTTCAACTCACAGTACGAAGCATTGGTTCCAATCAAGCAATCGATTTCGACTCTGGTGTTGGGATAGGCGTAGGTGACCGAGATGATGATGCCCCAGAAAACTACACCTCGTTCTTTGAGGAACTGCATTCACTCTCTAGAATTGAGGATGAAGTTCGAGATTCATTGGACCTGTTCTTCGTTCGCGATAATACGTTGAAACTGGAAAATGCTGTTATCACAAGCGATGACCGTATTGTCTTTGTATCTATTATATTCAAACCAACAACACGATTTGCATATTTCCGTTACAAGCGACTTGAATCAGAAGTAGAAGATGAACTCCGCACCTATATTTCTGAAAGAAACAGGGACTTACTCACATCCCAAGAATTGATTGTTAAGGCAAGAAACCAAGTCTCTACATTAGCGGATCGCTCTGGTGCAGGCAGAGTTGAAACCAAAGGCGACAAGGACGAGCGTATAGCTGCCGTTGCACGACAAGATGGTTTTGGAGGGCGTATGCTCCAGACAAAATTGCTTGGAGATATTCTCTCTACTGTGGAATACACTGCTAACGAAAAGCGTGAAATGATTAACAAATGGGGCTTCTGGGGATTGATTGTCTTTGTATGGATTCCGTTCATGGCGTCTGGAGTTCTTGTAGGGGCTATGCTTGGCTTGCTTTCAAGAATGAAGTTCATGCGTGTGCTCATGGCTACAATGGTTGGTGGTTTTATCGCATCAATTACGTGGGCATACACCGCAGAAGGTATTGTTAGAATCATGCACAAGTACAAACTTGAAGCGGTCATTCCAATCATCATCATCGTATTCATCCTAGCAGCAATTCTCCACATCCGCTCGACAAAGAATCGACGACAAACTGAATTGTTTGAAGACACATTGCTGGACAACTTCCACAATGATATCAAGGAAAAGTATGGATTAAACTAGGTTGGATGACATGGATTCAACTACATCGCTTCAAGGCACCAACGGACACGTTGGAGAACGTGCAAAAATAGGCATAGTCGTGGCTTCTGATCGTGCTTATTCCAAAGAGTATCAAGATGAAGGCGGGCCTGCGATTCTCGGCTTTTTGAGAGAAGCAATCGCCTCCCCAGTTGAAGTTCATTACAGATGCATCCCTGATCAGCAAGACACGATCGAAGAGGCTTTGATTGAACTTGTAGATATCACAGGCTGTCATGTTGTTGTCACAACTGGCGGGACTGGTCCGGCGGTTCGAGATGTTACTCCTGAGGCGACAGAAAATGTCTGTGAGCGTATGATGCCAGGATTTGGTGAACAAATGAGATCAATTTCATTAGCCTACACACCGACTGCAATCCTATCTCGTCAAACTGCTGGGATTCGAGGCTCTTGTCTCATCTTTAATCTCCCAGGGCGGCCAAAGGCTATTCGTGAAACAATCGATGAGATTTGGAAAGCAGTCCCCTATTGTGTCGACCTTATCCAAGGCCCATACATCGACATGAACGATGAAATCTGTCATGCTTTCAGACCAAAAAGTGCTCGACGACGATAAGAGCATTCATTGACTTAATGCCCTAGGGACGTATTAGTGACTGCTATGAGTATGCTCATCCGTAATGCAACAATGATTCTACCAGAGACTACAGTGATTGGCGATTTGTTAATTGTTGATGGAATAATTACGGCCATTCAACCTGGAGGAGGTTTGCAACCGCATGATTCAAACACGCAAATCATCGATGCATCTGGTTTACATCTTCTGCCTGGACTTATCGATCCTCAAGTACACTTCAGAGACCCTGGTCAGCCTGAAAAAGAGGATTTGCACAGCGGCTCTTGTGCGGCAGCCAGCGGGGGAATCACCTCTTTCCTTGATATGCCAAACAATGTTCCTAGTCAAACAACTCTTGAATCAATGCATAACAAATTGGAAACCGCATCGAATCGATGCGTAACGAATTATGGATTCTTTATTGGAGCCACTGAGACGAATGTTGAAGAGTTGCAAAAAGCAGTAGGTACGCCAGAAGCTCCGATTGCAATACCAGGAATTTGTGGAATTAAAATCTTCATGGGCTCTTCGACTGGAGATTTATTAGTCAATGAATCAAATGCTCTCAAGACCATTTTCGATAACACTGCTGGGCTGATTGCAGTTCATGCTGAAGACGAGGATCGAATGAATGAACGAAAGGTGATGATCGATGGGCGCACAGATATGGAAGCTCATGCAGAATGGAGGGACGATGAGACTGCTCTTATCGCCACCAAGAGAGCGGTTGGATACGCTCAGGCGAGTGGTCATCGATTGCATATTCTTCATCTCACATCTGGTATAGAAGCAGATTGGTTGCATGGATTGACATCACTCACTGGAACTGAAGGAGAAGCTCACATTACAACCGAAGCATTGCCTCAGCACCTCACCTTTGACGAACGTGATGTTGCTGAACGTGGAACACGGTTGAAAATGAATCCTCCAATCCGATATCAGGTGGACAAAGATACGTTATGGAAGAGACTTCATGATGGAACAATCACCTGTATTGCAACCGATCACGCACCACATACACTTGAAACTAAAGCGAAAGGTTTTCCAAAGGCACCAAGTGGAATGCCAGGCGTTGATACGTCACTCCCTGTCATGCTAACACATGCCTCAAAAGGTGCATGCACCATTGAACAAGTGGTAAAGTGGATGTCTTTGAATGTTGCAGAATGCTACGGAATGATTGGAAAAGGTAAACTGGAACAAGGCTATGATGGAGATATTACTCTTGTCGACATGACCAAGGAGATCATGGTTGAAGATCAAAACGCTTGGTCGAGAGTCGGATGGAGCCCATTCAGTGGACTCAAACTGGTTGGTTGGCCTGTCCTCACCGTTGTGGGAGGAACTCCTGTGTTTGAAAGAACTGAGGCCACAGGACCTAAAGGAAAAATTCTTGTGAATGAAGGACAAACTGGTTCGCCCCTCTTGATGACCCCTTGGAATTAATATTATTCGGGGCGTTTTATAGAATACCCTTAATTAGTCAATGAACTATTTTAGCATGAGTGTTATGAGTGGCATGGAAGAACAACTTGGAAAAGGATATCAACAGATAATGATTGGATTAATTGTATTTATTGCAGGTGCAATTTGGGGTGGAATGCAAGCCACGAATGACATGGTGGCAGAAGACGTCTATTGGCCTGCTGTGATGATGTTGTCTGGAGCAATGGTGGTATTGCTTGGAACAACATTTGGCACTGACCATGAAGATGATCGAAGCAACGATCTTGGTGATGCAATCAATGAATTAACAGAGCGTATCAACAAACTTGTTGGTACATCGTCTGCTAACGATCAAGAAGAATAATCAAAGAGAGTAAATCTCGCCGTATTTCTCTTCAACATATCGAAGAAACGCCTCTGATGAAGGGGGGGTGCCTGTAGCTTCTTCGATGAGGTCGGCTGGAAGTAATGCGCTTCCTCTTTTGTGAATTTTAGTCCTTAGCCACCCAAGCATTTCTGACCAATCTCCTGAAGAAATTTGATCACTAATTGAACCCAAATCTGAACTCATTGCTTCAAGCAATTGAGCAGCATACAAATTCCCAAGTGTATATGTCGGGAAGTATCCAAATGCGGCCATTGACCAATGAATGTCCTGTAAACAGCCAAGAGTATCGTTTGGAACCGTAATGCCAAACCACTCAGAAATCATAGAATTCCATAATTCTGGTAATTGGTCGAGCGGGAAATTCTCATTGAAGATTTTCTTTTCGATTTCGTAGCGTAACATGACATGGAGGTTGTACGTTACTTCATCAGCCTCAACGCGTATGAAACCTGGTTCTACGCAATTGGCTATTCTGTTCAAAGTGGAAGAGTCCCAAGAAGGTGCGTCTGGGAAGGCTTCTCTAAACCATGACATGGCCACATTCCAGAATTCAGGAGTTCTACCAATTTGATTCTCCCATAACCTTGACTGTGATTCATGAACACCAAGGGAGACTGCATCACCTCTCGGCGTATATTGATGATCTTCATCAAGACCTTGCTCATAGAGTGCGTGAACGGATCGAGTTCATCGTAGCGTGTTGTGAATCGAGTATCTCCTGGCCAAATTCCTGCTGAAAAGGGATGTGTGGATGCATCCATGCGTCCTGCAGCAAAGTCAAAGCCCATTCGCTCGCTTACCTTGATGCAGAATTGTTCTTGAGCATCTACAGCAAACACCATGCCTTCTGGCAAGGTTGGATCGGGATTGGTCTTTTTTGCCTCCATTATTCGATGAAGAAGAGGCACAAGGCGTTGTTTAAGTCCCTCAAAGAGAGGGTCATAATCTTCAACAGTCATTCCTGACTCATACTCATCAAGAAGAGCATCATATGGCGTTCCTTGGTATCCATACGCCTCAATCTTTTCACGAGTTAATGCGACGAGTTTTTCGAGATGTGGGAGGAATGCGGAAAAGTCTGAGTTTGAACGGGCATTTTGCCAAGCCACAAGAGCCTCACTTCTCGCTTTAGCAAATGTTGATACGAAATCTGATGAGAGTTTTGTTGCCTTGTCGTATCGCTTACGAAATTCACGGGTATTCGCCTTTTCTGCTTCATCTAAATTGTTCTGAGTCTCGACTCTGCCCAAGAGTTCACCCATTTCTGGATCGATGACTCTTTCATGGGCGAGTGCGGCTAACCAAGCAAGAATCTCACCCCTAGATTTGGCTCCTTTTTCTGGCATCAGTGTTTCCTGATCCCAACCCAAATGGCCTTGGATGCTACCTATCCGATGGATGTCTTTGACTCGCTGGAGAAATGCGTCTTTTTCGCTCATGTTCATCGACAGCATCACTTCTTCATCAAGACTCGTATGGTAATGTTTGGCCTTTCAAAGCCACACATTCAAAATGGATGAGTATATGGGAATACATGGTGCTTCCATCCGACGGGAAAGTTAAGGATGAGGAATCATCCAAAACAGATGTCGATGAAGATATCGATGCGCTTCTCAATGAAGAACATCACGAACCTAATCAAGATGTTAACACCATTACCGAGGAGATGAGTGAGGAAGAAAAACTGAAGGCTATTTCTGACAGAGTTGTTCAAACCTCGATGGATATCCGGCGAGGAGAGAACGTCTTGATTGTCTGCGATCCAACCACCGCTGAGATTGGACAATCATTGCATGAAGCAACGCAACAACGTTCAGATAGGGTCTTGCTTATTGTGATGCCTAAATCAAGACATCATGGCGAAGAGCCCCCCAGCCCGGTTGCATCACTCATGCGACAACAGCAGGTTGTTATCGCTCCAACAAAGTATTCACTTACGCATACCCGTGCAGTACGACAAGCTGTCAGAGATGGTGCAAGAGTTGCTACAATGCCGGGAATGAATGTTGAACTCTATACCGAAGGAGGTATGACTGCTAATTTCCAAGATGTTAAACGGAGAATCTCCAACATAGGCACACTACTTAGACGTCGAAGAATCATAAACGTCAAGTCCGAAGCAGGTACTGATGTTACATTCGAAGTAAGTTGGAGAGATTGGAAACTTGATGATAACGGAATCTGTAATCGTCCAAGGATGTTGATGAATTTGCCAGCGGGTAAAGTGTTTGTTCTTCCAAAAGAGGGTACGATGAATGGGACCATCGTAATTGATGGATCATGGGATTCAACTCTTATCGATGAGCCGGTTGAATTCATTATTGAAAATGGAACTGTTATTGACGTCAAGGGAGGAAGTCTAGCTGCAAACATTCGCCAATCCTTTGGAGAAGTCGCAAAGAAATTAAAATCCAAAGATCGAGAAAATGTATGGACAGTTGCTGAATTTGGATTTGGAATGAATCCAAATGCCAGACTTGTTGGAAATGTCTTGGAAGATGAGAAACGTCTTGGCAGTTGTTACTTCTCGATTGGAGACAACTCTCGATTAGGTGGGACCTCAAACGTTGGAATACACATTTCAGGAGTTTTAGCAGAACCATCCGTCTGGTTAGACGATACCTGCATCACTGATTCGGGAGTATTCCTCCCAAGTCACGATTAACGATGTGCACTTGCATTCATGTTCCCACATATTGGGCAGAAACGCCAATATGGATCGAGACCAATTCCACATCCTCTACAATGGATACCTGAGCGTATTGTTGGCTGGATATTCATTCCTGGCTGTTGTTGCATAGGCTGTTGTTGTACAGGCTGTTGTTGCATAGGCTGTTGTTGCATAGGCTGTTGTTGCATAGGCTGTTGTTGTACAGGCTGTTGTTGTACAGGCTGTTGTTGTACAGGCTGTGGTTGCTGCGGTTGCTGTTGCCATCCTGCTTGAGGTGCTTGAATACCAGGAGAGGGAGCAGATTGTTGTTGATTCTGAATAGGGCGACGCACAGGAGCAACTGGTCTTGGAAGACTTGACATCGATTCAGCAGCACCGGATGAAACAAATTCACTCAGAGTGACTTCTCCGTCACCGTCAGTATCAGCAGCTTTGTGAAGTTCTTCTGCTTCTTCAAGAGGAAGATTTGCAGCGACAGCTAGTTCTTCTACAGACAATGCTCCAGATTCATCGACATCTGCTGCAATAAATCGTTCAGCATCACTTACCCATTCTTCTTCTGGTTCTTCGAGGGCAGGTTCCTCAACAATCACTTCTTCAACAATAGGCTGCTGATTCACTTCCTCCACTTCAGGAATGAGTTGTGTTCCAAAGGCTCCTGAAAATGCATCTTGAGTCGCAAGATCCGCTTCGACTTCATTCTTAGGTAATTCATCTTCAACGGCAAAGGTTTCAACAGAAGGAAGAGGGACGGAAGCAGATGGTGTTTCCTCTTCAACAGTTGTTGGAAGGGGAACGGATTGAGTGTTTGGGAGAGGTACTGAAACTGGTTTTTCTGCAACCACTTCAGGGACTGGAGTGGGCTTCACAGGTTCGGAAACAGGTACGTCTTTCTTTTCTTGCACAGGCATAGATAATCCTGCTTCGATGGTCGCTGGTTCAGCGCTTTCACTTGCAAGAAGAGAAATTGGAAGGGCATGGCCTGCTACATCGAGAGATGATGTCGATTCTGAGGCAAGAGTTTGTATTTCCTCAAGGTTAGTCGATGGGTTTGCCATCATATCCTGAATGGATGTCAAGTAACGATCGACTTCAGATTCGCCACCGGTTGCGTACCCAATGGCCAAGATTTTCAGGAATTGCATCGGATCGAACAGGACAGAGATTGAATCAATCACTTCTGTAGTTGCGAGAGGATGTGCAGAGTTCGTTGCACCAGTCGAATCGGGTTGCCCTGCGAACACAAGCATAGGATCTGGAAGAGACATGAGATTGAGATGACCAAAGATGAGGAAATAAATTTCTCCACCTTCACACTGAAGACGTTCGCTTGCTGCTTCAAAATTAAATTCACCCGGTTGTAGAATGACATCTGAGAGATGTTCAAGTGTCTTAGATAAGGCCTGTTTAGAATCCATATCCATGAGTTGTTGAAGGACGTCTGAGGACTCGGTTACACCGAAATATGCTGCAGCATCATCGACAGCGATTCCTTCAGGTAGAGCGGCTCCTTCTAGTTCTCCATCTGACATCTATTCCCCTCCCCGAGTTGTCCAAACATGTCATGTTTTTGAGTCTACTGATTATCGATTTCGAGCAAGATCGAAGATTGCTCTCGATTGTTGAGCTGTCCAACCAGTCTCTTGAAGCTGCATGAGGATGGTTCGTTCTTGCTCTCCATCGCCAAGTCCCGTGACCACCCAATCAACAGCAGCCTCTCTGTCGTCCTCTTGCCAATCTTCGAAGAGAGACATGTCCACTTCAATACGAGCTTTGCGAACTTTCTTCTGAGGCTTATCATCATCGGTTTGAGATGATTCACCAGCGGATGGACCAACTGGCTTCTTGCCTGCAGATATTGGTTGAGATGTTCTTTTTGGACCACTCGGAGCACCGCCCGGAGGGCCTCTGGAAGGGCCTGAATTAGAACCAGGGGGACCGCGTGAAGGCCCACTTTTAGCACCTGGAGGCCCACGTGAGGGGCCTGTCTTGGTTCCCGGAGGACCTCTGGAAGGACCTGCCTTAGCCCCTACTGGTGAGCGTGAAAGTGGTGCTGCTCTGGATTTAGAATTGAATGAAAAGTCATCATCGTCTTCATCATCCGCAAAGAAGTCCTCATCGTCATCATCATCGTAATCGTATCCGCGACCTCCGAGGGATCTCAAGACTAATCCGATAATGAGGAGTACAAGAATAAGACCGCCTATGATTCCACCAAATGCGAGAGGAGACATACCAAACACGGTTGTTTCCTCATCAGAGCCTCCTTGGTTTGGTAATGGACAACCGTCTTCATACCCGTCTTCTCCTTTAGCTTCCTCAGGGCAATTGTCGAGAAGGTCATTTATACCGTCACCATCCGTATCTCTTTCACTCTTGGAGCAGCCCTCATCATCAACATTTGAGGTCGAGGAGTTCGGACACTTGTCTGGCAGTAAAGCGTTAGTCACAAATTCGCCTGGCCAATCTGAATCTCTGGAAGCATTCCATTCTGGATTGTTCCAGTTGTCGCCGTACCCGTCACCATCTGAATCATTCCATTGAGTTGCATCGCCTGGGAATTTGTCCCTACCCCAATTATCTGCCCATCCGTCTCCGTCGTCAAAGCATCCAATCTCAAGCGTATCAAGGTATGAAGTGCCAAATTCCTCGGGACAGAAATCAGCGTTATTGCCATTTAAGTTATCACCGAAACCATCTCCATCTTGATCAAACCATTGCGTTCCATCAAGCGGGAACGCATCTCCAGTTTGATTTACTCTCAAACCAGTCTCAGAATCAATTGTGAAAGTGTAGTTCCCTGAATAGCCATCATTGTCCAAATCTTGATCCAATTGGTCTTCATCTAAACATCCAACTGAATCCACAGGATATCCTGCCTGAGTCTCTGGGCAATCATCATCATTATCGACAACACCATCACCATCAGTATCACGTTGGAATTCATCACAACCAAATTCATTGACATCGGTACCTGTGGAATCTGGACATTGGTCTTCAGGATCATAGACTCCATCACCGTCTGTATCCTGTGTTAGTTGCTCAGCGCTGCATCCATTTGAATCAACTGTTGCTCCTGATGTTGTATCTGCACACAGATCACCCGCATTTGATACTCCATCAGCATCGTCATCCAGTTGACTGTTAGTGCAACCTGTTGCATCAACTGTTGAGCCAAGTGGTGTATCTGGACATGAATCTATGTCATCATAGACTCCGTCTCCGTCAAGGTCATCTGTGTTTACTAATGGACAACCATCACCATCGGTTCCACCCGTTACTCCATATTGGAATGGACAATCATCAGCATTGTTTCCTGTAGCGTTATCGCCGAAACCATCGCCGTCATAATCGAGGAATTGTGTTGGGTCAAGAGGGAAGTCATCATCTGTATTCGCCCAGCCATCAAGGTCACTGTCTGGGCAACCTGGAACAGGGTCTGTTGAGGTCCCGAATACGTTTGGACATCCATCAAGGATGAGCCCTAGAGCATTGGTAGCGTTGTGGAACGAAGTCCATCTATCGGGATAACCATCGGAATCATTGTCATCTGCAGCTGCGATATTGAACGGGAAGAAGTCTGGATTTGTTGCTCCAATCGTTCCATTGTCACCGTACCCGTCCCCATCACTATCGGCCCATTGAGTTGGGTCATTGACCCACAAATCTGCACCGTCTTCAGTGTCCCAATTTATCCCGCCAACATTTGATGGGTCGCTTGCACCGTCACCATCGCTGTCTTCACATCCGTTACGGTCTCGATAAGATGTCCCGTAATTGTAGGGGCAAAAGTCGCCAGTGATGAGATCGCTCTCATTATCACCAAAACCATCGTTGTCGTAATCTTTGTATTGGCGAGGATTGAATGGGAATTTATCACCTGGACTCGGTTCGATATTTCCTGCAAGCCCAAAGATTGCGTCACAGCAATCTGGACCGTAGTTATCGCCAACTCCATCGCCATCGCTATCTTGGACTTGCTTCCAATTCTGTTGATAGCGGTCACCGTAGATCCAAGTTCCGTCATTGTTAGACCAACCATCCTCATCGTAATCAGGACAGCCATATCGGTCATGGATTGAGCGCCCTGTAGCTGTTGGGCATGCATCGATGAGGTCTGCGAAGCCATCACCTTCAAAGTCCACACAGCCATGTGTGAAGTATTCAGATGGTCCATTTTCACTTGGACATTGATCTGATAACGGACCGTTTGGATTGTCGCCAAAACCATCCAAATCTGCATCAGCCCATTGATCGCCTGTGTATGGTAAAGCATCAAGTGAATCAAAGATCATATCTCGATCAGAATCGAGATAGAGACGAAGCATATCGACATCCTCGTCAAGAGTATCGAAGTATGAGAGTATAATCGTTCCATTTGAATCGACTAACGAAGAAAAATTCTCGTTGGTATAGACGTTCTTCATTTCATGAGAAGACCAGCCAATAACGTCGTTCTTCGTGGAAAGAGTTTGGTTTACTGGATTCATAGTATTGACCCGTAGAGTATCGGTGCCAGGAGTTGTCGTGAACAGAATGAGACCTGAATCCGTTGAGACAAGATCCCAGCTTCCGCTATTGCTAGCAACGAGATTGCTCATTGCATTATCAACAGAGTACAACCACGTATTGTTGCCTTCGGTGAGCGTCGATTGGCGTTCATAGAGAGGGTGTTCAAGCCCTCTGACTGCGAGATACAACGAATCGCCATGACTGGTACATGAAAGGTCAGGTGAGCCTGCCAATTGGCTGAGGGCCCCAGATCCAATCTCTGACTGAGTTACACTCCTCCATGTCATAGATGAGTTGTTTCGTTCATGTATTCTGAGGAAATGACTGGAATCAATTGAAGCGACGATAACATCTCCATCTGGAGCCGAGCACATTGAAATCTCTGTATTTCCGTCTGTTAAACCAACCAGGGTTTGCGAAGAACCTGTATTGAGATCAATGACTTGCAGTTCGAATGCCCCACTGTTGTTGACTGTTGTTGCAAGCATTGAGGTACCGTCCCAAAGTTGTGTGGTTACCGCTTCATTTCCAATAGCCAAACCCGATGCGAGGATCGTTGAGGTCGTGAATCCAGATTGAGTCTTAACGATGTGTTGAATCCGATCGAGCTCCGAATCTCTGATGAGAATATGCATATCTGATCCTTCAAACCATAAGGATGGGGATGAGGTAAGATTTGCGGTACTGAGTTCATCTCCAGACCATCCATCTGGTTTGGATGAGTCTTCTGTGCTGTAATACAACTTAGGAATTGTAGCGTGAGAATAGACGACGTGAAGGTCGCCATTCGAGTCAACAGCAGATGCTGGATTGGTTCCAAATTCACTCAGGGTGCGGATATCTTGATGAAGAGCGGTCCAAGCAGTGGATGTTCTGAATAGGAAACCAGAGAGTTCGCTTTTCTGTGAATTTACGGTTTCACCTTCCAGTCCAGTATCATAATACAGCAAGTACGGCTTTCCAGATGCCGAGGATTCAAATTGGATATTAGCAACGTGTGATTCCAGCATCATTTCAGAAACCCAAGAACCACCTGGAGAACCGTCCCCAACATGCTCAAGATGAATCAGCGATTGTTCTCCATTGGCTTGATTCTTATCGAGAGCAAACACCATTGCTGTTTCTCCACGGTCGGCGGTTGCAAGACGCAAGTCGCTCATTTCACCGTCAAATGCGAATGTGCTTGTATCAAAATCTTGTTTTGATACGACAACGACGTCAACACCGTATGTTGTGCCTCTCGATTGATTTCTGACAGTGTAAAGTAATTCGATTGTGCCATCAGCATTAGAATCAAAATTACCTAGCGTAACCAATCCAAGATGTTGTGGTTGCACTCCTGTTTGAATGGTCTCAGGCGTGCTCTGAAGACCACTTGCTGAACCAAGATACAATTCCAGGAGACCTGCTGGCGTAAAGCCAGAACTTG
>Ga0209555_10002280_pt1 | contig 13611 bp, 10 predicted proteins | sample SaaInl85LU_5_DNA_FD_184643 | JGI IMG/M metagenome (GOLD analysis project Ga0209555, IMG submission 184643) | Marine microbial communities from expanding oxygen minimum zones in the Saanich Inlet - ESP_85LU_5_DNA (SPAdes) (version 2) | ecosystem: Environmental > Aquatic > Marine > Intertidal... | reverse complement strand
TTTTTTTTATTTTAGGTGTGCTGCCATTTGGTTTAATCCACCCGTTGTTGTACAAGCAGCTGGTCGTATTGTTATATCCGTTTCGGTTTACTGTGAAGTGAAGTTTGAATTCAAATAAGAAATAATTATCATTATAATTTGGATTGCCTCTTATAGACCCAGGCTCACCAATAACACGGCCGTTTAAAGGGTCTACAATAGAAGGATTTGCGAAATAAGCAGCAACTTCGCCTTGGTCTCTTATTGCAGTTTGATCGTAATACTTGCCAGATACGTCATCTAGATAATCCATAAACGTTTTCTTGGTGAAATGTCAAAAGCTAATATGACGCCTTTACGTAAAGTGATTTTTTCCCAAATCCGAAAGGGATGATCGCAGATATAGGTTTGTATATTTCTTGATTAGGGTTGTGTATTTGGCCTTCCGTGCCAAAGGGGCGGAGGTCGTACCACGTTCCATTGTATAGTCCTTTGGGGTTGCAGTATAATGCTCCGGCTCCTATATTTCCATAAAACCCAGCCAACAGCCCGGTAGGAATCGTGTATTCCAATTTAATGGATGATTCCAGGACGTCGGTGCGTACATTGATTTTTCTGTACGCCCGACTAGATGTCGTGAAGGCGTCACTTGCTGCAAGTCGTGTGTAGAAAAGTTCACTGCCAATACATAAGCCATTTGGCATATTGTATTGTAACCCACCACCAACGGCTATTGATGTGCTATTTAAGTCCATATCTGAAAAACTGTTGGTGCCGCGGGCGTCTTTACCGCCTAAGTCACTTAAGAAATGCGATGTGGAAAGGATTACTTGCGAGGTTAAGTATGAGCGGTGAGATTTTCTTTTTTGAGAAAAAACCGAGATGGTTATAAAAAGGATTGATAGGGCTGTTGATAGTGTTCGACTAATTGTTTGGGGGAGGGGTGCTCAAATATGAACGATAGAAGTCTACAATGGCAAAAAAATACATGTAATATTTTGGTATTTCGAGACTTTAAATTCTCATTGTTAGAAATTTCGTTTTATTGCTAGGATGGATAAAGAGTATGTGTATTTGCACGTAAAGAATCCAAATTTTTCGGCGGAAAAAACAGAAATTTCTTGTCAGCTGCCTAGTTAATCCTAGCAACCCAATACAATTTGATTGCATCTCGATATATTTTTGTGAACTTATATTGAACATAAAAGTTTACCTAGTACTTATAATTAAATTTGCACCACATTTAAAACAGCATTATGTACAGAGAATGTTTTTCTGACCGTCACAATAGCATAACTTCGCAGGAGGAGCAAGAGATGCTTAATATTTTAGGCTACGGTACTATCGAGCAGCTTATAGAGAAAACTATCCCAAGCGAAATTAGACTTAAAAAAGAGTTGAATATGGAAGAAGCTCTCACCGAGGTTCAGTTGCTGGATAAGTTAAAAGCAATGGGTAAAAAAAATACTGTTGCCAAAAGCTACATTGGTATGGGTTACTATGGCACACATACCCCGAAAGTTATCTTAAGAAATATTCTTGAAAATCCAGGGTGGTACACCCAGTATACACCGTACCAGGCAGAGATAGCTCAAGGTAGGTTAGAGGCACTACTTAACTTTCAAACCATGGTGTGCGATCTTACAGGGATGGAGATGGCTAATGCCTCCTTATTAGATGAAGCAACCGCGGCAGCAGAGGCTATGGCTATGCTCTTTTCAGCTAAGAAAAAAAATATAGGCGATAAATTTTTTGTATCCGACAAAGCTTTTCCTCAAACCATTGATGTCATAAAAACAAGAGCGGAACCCTTGAATATAGATGTGACGGTTGGGAACCCTTTTGAGGTAACTTTTTCTGAGGAGTATTTTGGTGTATTTGTTCAATACCCTACTGGTGAAGGGTCTGTAGAAGACTACTCTCAACTTACGGCGTCTGCTTTAGAACACGGAGTAAAAACGGTAGTTGCTGCAGATATTTTATCACTAGCAGTGCTCAAAGCTCCTGGAGAATGGGGTGCAGAAGTGGTAGTGGGAAGTACACAACGGTTTGGTATTCCTATGGGTAATGGTGGTCCACATGCAGCATACTTTGCTACTAAAGAAGAGCATAAAAGAAGATTGCCAGGTAGAATAATAGGTGTCTCACAAGATAGCAATGGGAATTATGCGTTGCGAATGGCGTTGCAAACCAGAGAGCAACATATTAAGCGTGATAAAGCGACGAGTAATATATGTACCGCTCAAGCCCTTCTTGCTATTATGGCGGGTATGTATGCCGCCTACCATGGTCCTAAGAGGATTAAAGAGATAGCTCAAAAAGTTAATCAACTTACGAGTGTTCTGTCTTCTAACCTCACTAAAATGGGTTATACGCTCAAAAATAGTTCTGCTTTTGATACCGTGGCCATTGAACTGGACAAAGCAACTCAAGCCAAATTAAGGCAAATTTTAGAGGCTGAAAATGTGAATGTGAGATATGCCGATGGATTTGTAGGTGTAAGTTTAGATGAAACTACAGAGATTCAAGATGTTGAGCAACTCGCTAGGTTATTTGCTCAGGCAAATGATGCCCAGTTAAATTTTGAAACCACAGTTTCATCATTGTGGCACGAATCGTTGAACAGGAATACGCCATATTTGGAGCACCCCGTTTTTAATTCACATCACACAGAGCATCAAATGCTCAGGTACTTGAAATCATTAGAGAATAAAGATTTATCGCTAGCTCACTCTATGATTGCCTTGGGAAGCTGCACTATGAAGCTAAATGCAACTACAGAGATGATCCCTGTTACGTGGGAATCATTTGGGAATATTCATCCATTTGCTCCTAAGCATCAACTCGCAGGGTATACCCAAATGCTTAATGAGTTGGAGCGAGATTTGTCCGAGATTACAGGTTTTCATAAGGTAAGCTTACAGCCCAATGCAGGAGCACAAGGCGAATATGCAGGATTGATGACCATACGTCAGTACTTTATGGATAATAATCAAGCTCACAGAGATATTGTAATTATACCAGAGTCAGCCCACGGCACCAACCCTGCCAGTGCAGTAATGGCAGGTATGAAGGTTGTGGTGGTAAAATGTCACCCTAACGGCTATATTGACTTGAACGACCTGCGTGAAAAAGCTGAAGCTAACAAGGAAAATTTGGCGGCGGTAATGGTTACCTATCCAAGTACTACAGGTGTATATGAAGAGACGATCAAAGAAATTACTTCCGTGATTCATAATTATGGTGGTCAAGTATACATGGATGGTGCAAATATGAATGCACAAGTAGGATACACCAATCCTGCGAATATTGGAGCGGATGTTTGTCACCTTAATCTACACAAAACGTTCTGTATTCCTCATGGCGGCGGTGGTCCAGGTATGGGGCCTATTGGTGTGGCCAAACACTTGAGCCCGTACTTGCCCGGTCACGCAGTGGTAGAAGGCGTAAGTACTCTCAAAGGAATGCGAGCGGTAAGTGCCGCCCCATTTGGTAGTGCAAGCATATTGCTCATAAGTTATGCCTATATAAAAATGATGGGTACCGATGGGCTCAAGCGTGCGACTGCACTCGCTATACTCAATGCTAATTATATGAAGCACCGATTGGCCGAAGGGTATGAAGTCTTATATACCGGTCAAAATGGTACTGTAGCTCACGAGATGATAGTAGATCCACGACCGCTCAAATTGGCAAGTGGCGTGTTGGTAGAGGATATTGCGAAGCGTCTTATAGATTACGGTTTTCACGCTCCTACGGTGAGTTTTCCTATACCAGGTACTATGATGATAGAGCCTACGGAGAGTGAGAGTAAAGCGGAATTAGACAGATTCTGCGATGCATTACTGTCCATTCGCCAAGAGATCGCTGAGATAGAAAATGGTACTGCTGATAAGGAGAATAATGTACTTAAAAATGCACCTCATACTGCGGCATCAGCTCTAAGTTCAGAGTGGGATAAGCCTTACAGTAGAGAGAAAGCAGTATATCCGGCACCTTATGTGATGGCTAATAAGTTTTGGCCAAGTGTAGGACGTGTAGATAATACGTATGGCGATCGAAATTTGGTTTGCAGCTGTCTGCCTATTTCTGTTTATGCCGAGGATACAGCGTAGTTTTTAGATTGAGCTTTTAAGGTTACATTGTAAAAAAATATACTACATTAGCTGCTGTCTATGACATTGTCACTAATAATAGGACTAATACTTACTGGGATAACCTTAATTCTGATTGAGATTTTCATCACCCCAGGATTTGTCGTTGGCTTACTTGGTTCGGTTCTTTTGGTGTTAGGTGTAGCCTATATGTACAAAGGACACGGCAACTTTTATGGCAACATCGTATTAGTATCTACGAGTTTTTTTCTTGGGGTTGCGTTAATTTTAGCTTTTCGCAACGGAGCTTGGAGTAGGTTTGCTCTCAATGATGTGATAGACGGGAAAGCTAATGACGCTCATAAGCTTGATGTGAAAGTAGGAGATGTAGGTATAACCATGAGTGCACTAAGACCAGCAGGTACTGCTATTATTAATAATCAAAAAGTAGAAGTACACTCCGACGGGGAATTTATTCTCGCGAAGGGAAAAATAGAAGTTGTAAAAAAAGTACAACATAGAATATTTATAAAAAAAATAAATACTTAAAACTAAATCAATATGCCAGCAATTTTACCATTCATTATTATAGGAGTAGTATTACTCTTTGTTTTCTTATACTTCGTTCCAGTAGGCTTATGGGTTACAGCCCAAGTGTCTGGTGTACGTGTAGGTATTGTACAACTGATTATTATGCGTATACGTAAGGTTCCACCATCACTTATCGTTAACGCACTTATCAATGCTAATAAAGCCGGACTTCAGGTTACTGCAAATGACTTAGAAACGCATTATATGGCAGGTGGTAATGTGAATAATGTGGTAAAGGCTCTTATCTCGGCTGATAAAGCAAATATTCCTTTGGACTTTAATATGGCGGCCGCCATAGATTTGGCAGGTAGAGATGTGGCTGATGCGGTGCAATTATCGGTAAACCCCCGTGTGATTAATACGCCACCTGTGGCTGCAGTAGCCAAGGATGGTATACAACTAATAGCAAAAGCCCGTGTAACAGTAAGAGCTAATATTGCTCAACTAGTAGGTGGTGCTGGTGAAGATACAATTCTGGCTAGGGTAGGAGAAGGTATTGTAACTACCATAGGTTCTGCTACGAGTCACAAAGCAGTATTGGAGAACCCTGATATGATTTCTAAAACAGTTTTGGCAAAAGGATTAGACGCAGGTACTGCATTCGAGATCTTATCTATTGATATAGCAGATATAGATATAGGCAAAAACATTGGTGCAGAGCTGCAAACAGATCAAGCTGAAGCAGATCTTAAAGTAGCTAATGCAAAAGCAGAAGAGCGCAGAGCTATGGCGGTAGCTGAAGAGCAGGAGATGAAAGCGAAGGCACAAGATGCACGAGCTCTTGTAATCTTAGCTGAAGCTGAAGTACCAAAAGCTATGGCAGAGGCATTCAGAAGTGGTAATCTTGGAATAATGGATTATTACAAAATGAAAAACATAGAAGCAGATACCGATATGAGAGAAAGTATCGCTAAGCCTGATTCTAAAAAGAAATAAGCTCAGAAGCAGCTTTTATAAACATAAAAGAAGATTTTGCTAAAGGCAAAAGCTCTTTTTTACGCTCTATAATAGAGCCTTTATACTAATGATAAGGTTACGACCGGGTGCGGTGATCCCAGAACTGTATGGGCGATAACGCTTGTCTAAAATATTTTCTAAGGCAACATTCCCAAAGATGCTTTCGGTAATGGGGAACGTGCCCCGTACATTTAAAATAGCCCAAGCAGGAGAGTAGGGTAAGCCATTGTCATCCTTCGTGTAGAGGAATCCTTCAGATTGCTCATTAATGGTAAATTGAGAATTTTTAAACTCTTGATTATAATTAGTATACAAGATAAGTTTTGCCTTCTCCAGCGAGTAGGTTAAACTAGTACCGCCAAAGTTTGGTGTGATGTGTCTTATTGGCTCATTATTGCCTGCTTCACTTTTCAACAGAGTGTATGAGCTATTTAAAACAAGATTTTTGGTAACAATAAAAGACACAGAAATCTGCGAACCGTATACAGCAGCGAAGTCTTGATTTACTAATGTTTGTACCTTGCTTAATCGGCCATCATAAAAGATACTATCCTCTCCATTAATAGTGCTGCTGGCTGTAGAAAGAGCATTGGTAAGGTAGGTGTAAAACACAGAGGCACTTAGTTTTACCTTATCACCAAAACAATACTCACCGTTTACTTCTCCATTATAAGCATACTCCGGTTTTAGATTTGGGTTTGGTATCGTTACATATCCTGGGTTACTATCAAATACTTTGGCTATATCGTCTATGTTCGGTGATTTGAAAGCTGTAGACACTAAGACTCCTATTTTACCTTTTGCGAAGTTTAATAACTGAGAAAGTGAACCGGTTATCGCTTGGTTATTATTATCAAAGTTTGGTATAGGTAATGGATTGTAAATAGGGTCAAAGGTGCCTTTCGTACGAACATGATTGTACCTTACTCCTCCTTCTGTTGATAGTCGTTTGTTCCACTTTCTCTGAGCATTAATATATATTCCTTGAGAGATCCAGGTTGATCCATCAGGGTATCTGGAACTTGTGGGTATAGCCGTTCCGTTGGTTATGTCTAATAGTTGACCTTTGCTACCTACAATATTTTGTACGAGCTCCCCGCCATAGCTAAATGTCAGATTTTGCTTCATCAATTTTTGAATGTCAAGGTTGGCACTTAATGCACTTAGGCGTTCAGTTCGTTGTATTAGGTCTATGGTTCCATACTGCCTATTATTCCTACTTTCACCAAATAATTGATGTGCAACGGTTACTTGTAACTTGTCGCTGAATGTACTTCTCTTTGTATTGGTATAACTCAAGTTATTCATAAGCCAGCTTTGAGGACCGTAATACCAATCGCCATTAACCAATGTGTCGTTATTCCCTCTTAGTATAAGTCGATCATACCGAGGTATATTGGAAGTATTACTCCAGTGTAGGCCATACTTTAGTATTTGGTTTTTATTGATTTTATAAGCGAACTTCTGCATAAGGTTAAATTGCCTATATGCACTCATTACTTGGAGATTTGGGTTGCTGTTGCGTAATATGGTGTCGCCTATTTCTGCTCCGTATAGTATATAATCAGGTCGGGTATATTCGCTAGGTCCATTTGTCCCCATTCTCAAATCGCTAAAATTTGAGAAGCTTACGCTGCTCAACGATGTGAGTTTTTTGCTTGCAACACCATAATCAAAATGCCAAGTGCCTTCGCGACTTGCGGAGCTGAAACGTAGATTCACTTGACTGCCGTGAGTTGTAGAATCATTGAAATCTAGTTCTTTGGTAGTAAAGCTAAGTACGCCTCCTATGGCATCGCTTCCATAAAATTGACTTGCAGGGCCAAATAGTACCTCGCTACTTGCTATGCTAAAGGGGTCTATGTTTATTACATTTTGTACATTTCCTGCTCTGAATATAGCTGTGTTCATACGTACACCATCTACCACTAGTAATATCCTGTTGGTAGCAAATCCACGTATCATAGGGCTGCCGCCACCCTGTTGACTTTTCTGGATATAAACCTTTTGATTGATGTTGAGTAAGTCCGCTGCGGTTTGGGGTTGGAATAGCTCTATTTTTTTACTAACTACAGCATCTACCATTACCGATATGTCCGATGAAAGACGGTCACCATATCTTGGCGTAATGATAATAGGGAGAAAACTACTAACTTTTATTTTGAGTAGCAATGTAATGCCATTTAGCAATGATGTTTTAGTTACTTTTTGAGGGTAAAAATTAGGGTGACTGATCAGCCATGTGTCGCCTTTTATTGACGAAGTGTCTATCTGGAGGACACCATCATCATTAGATATTGCTAAAAAACGGTTTTCGTGAAAGAGTTGAGCCCCAGCGATGGGGTTTAGTTGTGCGTCTACCACAGTTATCTGTGCTAACACTCCGCCAAAAAAGAGTGTAAATAATACAAAGGTGAGGTGTCGCATGTTCTGGTAAGGTGCAAGTTTATAATTAATGTTCAAAAAATATTCCGAAATTGGTAAAACTAAAATAGGAATTTACATGTTTGTACATCTATATTCGAACCAAATAAACAGTAACATGAAAAAAATATTTTTAGTAACAGTGTTTGCGGCGTTTTTGATGGCGTGTGACAATCAGACAGCAACGACAGAAACAGGTGAAGCTCAAGAAGTAGAAACTACAACAGGTGCAACAAGTGATTTTGCCGCAAGTACAACCGAGAGTAGTATAGCTTGGGAGGGTACCAAGCCTAACGGAGACAGCCATACTGGAACTGTAGCTCTTAAGTCAGGTAAACTAGCTATGGATAACGGGGCAATAGCAGGAGGTAACTTTGTAATAGATCTTACTCAGATGACCGTGACTGACGAGGGCATGGACGACGAATCTAAGGCGAAGCTAATAGGGCATCTAACTACTGGAGACTTTTTTGAAGTGGAGAAGTATCCAACTGCTGCTTTTGAGGTGACTGGAGCAACTGCTGATAGCTTGACAGGAAATCTAACGATAAAAGATGTGACCAAGTCTATAACTGTTCCTTACTTCGCTCAGGTAGATGGCGGCAAGGCAATGGTTAATGCTTCTTTTACCATAGACAGAACGCTATGGGGTGTGACATACAATAGTGGGAATTTCTTTCAAAATTTAGGTGATTATCTGATTGATGATGCGGTTAAGTTTGACGTTAAGCTAGTCGCCACAGCTAAATAAAGCATATTTCTAATAGAGCGATTAGAATTGTTAAAACCGCATCTGACCTTTGTCAGATGCGGTTTTTTTGAATTAGTAAGGTTAGCTCGTTGCAGGCCACGGTTCACACGTAATTGTCTTGCTTTATACAATAAGATGCCAATGATTGCTGCCAACATTAAAATAATAATAGAGTATTTGCGTTAAATTTGTAATGATGAAAAAAACCATTCTTTACGTAAGTTTAGCTTTATTTATATCGGCAGGAGTGTCTAGTTGTAAAGCAAAGCATTGTGCTGCACTTCAAGATGATATGGAAGGCTACAAAAAGAAATCGGGTAAAAAGAAACGAGGAAGACAAGAAGGTCTTTTTGGTAAGGGAATGTGAGCCTTTCTTTTTCTGTATCATTACACCAATAACTCGTAGATTTTAAAATAAAAAAAGGCGTCCCGTTGGAACGCCTCTCTAATTAAGTATTTATCTGTTTATTGTGTATTTGAACTAGTAGTGTCCTTCTTGTACACCTTCTGCGTAGTTGATCTTGATACCTGCTTTAGCAAATGCCTCTTTTAATACTCTATTAGCACCAAAGAATACATCCCAATAATCAGCATCTGAACTATGTGTACGAGCGGCCAATTTTATGTTGTGGTCGCCAAATTCTTCTGTTTCTACATAAGGTGCAGGCTCACTGATTGTGTAGGCTTTACATCTTTAGTGCCTTTTATTAATTGAATAACAAAGTTATTCAAAAATCATCTAGGGGGTACCCCCTAGATGATTTTTGGCGTATAAAACTGGGGGGTAATTCCTCGATAACAGCGGTCGAATATTGGAGTGCGTTCACATCTATTTTTACCTTATACCGTGTACTAGATTGCAGGTTCTGTATTGGCTTAATATGGAGTGTTTTTTTCATAACGGATTTTCCAATATTGTTTGTCCAAACGTAAGGAGCGTATTTGCTTATATGAGTGTCCCTTTATTCTTCGGTGAGTCTTTCTTATTATCTGTAAGGGTGTAGCTATTTTGTGATTTACCCAATTTTCTTCCTTAATAAATGCCTCATCATATTATAATTGTGGTATGGTGAAATGGAGCAGGATAGGAATCTTGACTATCTTAAGTGTTTGGAGTGTATCGGCTTTGGCTTGGGGCAAAACAGGTCATCGTGTGGTGGGTTACGTAGCTCAGCAACATTTAAGCGAAGTAGCTAGTCAACGTGTAGATAGTATATTGAGTAATTACGCTTTGGAGATGAGCGGTAATTTTATGGATTTTATAAAAGCGGATACGGCTTACAGACACATGGGCAGCTGGCATTATGTGAGTATCCCCGATGGTCAGAGCTACGAGGATATTACCCCAAATCCTAAAGGTGACGTGATATGGGCTATAGAAACATTAATCGCGGAGTTAAAGACCAAGCAATTTAAAATAGTTCCCAACGAAGAATTTGCAATAATGGTACTGGTACATTTGGTAGGCGACATACATCAACCGCTTCACGTGGGCTTGGCAGAGGATAGAGGAGGCAATAGTGTCAAGGTAGAGTTTTTTGGAGAGGAGAGTAACCTGCATCGTGTATGGGACAGTGAGTTGATAGACCACCAAGGGCTGAGTTATACCGAGTGGGGCAACCACATCAATCGCGGAGTAGATAGTACGCAAGTAGCACAGTGGCAGGCGAGTACAGTAATAGGTTGGGCTGAAGAGAGCCAATCTTTAAGAACGGCTTGTTATGATTTTGGTGAATATACCAATCTGAAGTACAGATACATTTATCGCCATATTCATACAATAGAAGAGCGACTAGAGCGTGCAGGTGTGCGACTCGCAGGAATTCTCAACGAAATTTATGGCTAACCTTCCTGATTTCATATACTATTTCTGCTGAAAATTAGTTTTAGAGTAAAGGCTTAGCGTCAAAAAAAGACTCAATAATCAAGCAATAAATTATGAAAAAGACAATAATATTTCTTACCGCACTTTTCATAGGCAGTGCGGCAATCGCACAAAAAATAGACGTATCAGAAACCCATGGGGAGGTATTCAAACCTAAGGGATACAGGTACTTAGAGATTTACAAGAAGCCAAGTGATGGCTACTTAGCAGCAAGTATATTGCCTACCCGTAGGGTGGCACTTATCGTAACACTAAAGCCCAAGTATTTTATACAACAGTTTGATGAGGCGATGAACTTGGTGAGTGAGACAGAGTTTAGCTTAAAGATGGATGGTAAACGAATGTCGTATTATGATTTTGTGCAGTTTGGTGGAGAATATTACTTGCTTACCACCTTTGCCGATCCGCAAAAAAACAAAATGGGATTGTACTACTCATCAGTAGATGCAGCAACTGGCGAAGTGAGAGGTAGCCCAATCCTCTTATCTGAAGTAGAGTATGTAGGACAGGCAAAAAAACAAAATGGGATTGTACTACTCATCAGTAGATGCAGCAACTGGTGAAGTGAGAGGTAGCCCAATCCTCTTATCTGAAGTAGAGTATGTAGGACAGCGAGGTTATACTTTTCCATCGTTTAAGGTATCTATCTCTGAGAATAAGGAGTATATGGTTGTATTTGGTAATGATTCTAAACGAAGATCCCGTTCAACCATTTTTAACAAAAGGCAAACTGACGAAGAGGAAATTGGTACGTATGATTTTAACTTCACGTTTTGGTTGTTTGACCCCTCTATGAAGGAGGTGAGTCACGAAAAAGACTATGTGCTCAAAGTAGAAAACTCGACAGATAAATTTTATGTGAATGATTATGAGGTAGATGATAATGGTGCTATCTATATCCTCGGTAAAAATGCGTATGCCGACCAACTCTCCCGACGAGAACGCAAAAAATCCAATAGAACGGAGTGGGTAGATATTAAAAAAAGTGCCTTTATCCTCGAAAAAATTTCGCCTGATGGAAGCAGTGAGCAACAAGTTACACCCGAGGAAACCTTGTTTGTGGACATGGATATTCTCTTTGACAAAAATGGGAATGTGAATCTCATTGGATTGGAAGGAGAGCAGGTGTATAGCAGACTGGTTACTACTGGAGTGAGTCGCTTGATATTGGATGGTGATGATTTAGATATACTAAGTGAGACTACAGAAGATTTCAGTGAAGATGTGCTAGAAGCGGTGAATAATGTTCGAGTGGCGGAGCAGAACATGAACAAACGCCGAAAAAAACGTAGCCAAAAACGAGAGGCTAAACTTACTGACGAGGAGAAAGCCTATGCCGAGATATCGAAACGTGCGGCTCTAAACGTGAGTACCATCGCCTACAGTAGCCTGGATGAAGAAGGGAATGCCTATGTAGTGCTGGAGGAGTATTATGTGCGTGTGGTTACCACCACTACTACTAATGCAAATGGTTCGACCACTACCACCACCACGTATTATTACAATTACGACGATCTTATATTAATGAAGTTTTTTGAGGATGAAGTAGCTCAGAATTACTATCAAAAAAACTTTTTAAAAGTAAATGCCCCGTTAACCACGAGTATAAATGTAGTGGAAGAGGATGGCGAAGTTACGGTGGTGACACAAGGCCATGTAGTGCAGGCTGATGAAGACCTAGAGCAGGTTATAGATTACGAATTGCAGGCATTTGACCAACGTGTAAAAGTGCCGGGAATGCGTCGTAAGTATTTTGACTACCGTAAGGTGATGGACGATAATACCGTACTGGCTCCCGCTCAATTTAAAGGAAAGGTAGCGTGGTATATTTTTGATGTGAAGTAGGTTGTTAGGTGTTTATTAAACTTTTTTTTTCACTCAAAAAAAATCCTCACTCGCGGTACAAGTGAGGATTCGCAGAGTGTTCAGAGGCTGAATTAGTGAAAAACATAACCTTTTTTCTTGGCTTCTATTTTAATGGTGTTCACCATTTTTTCGCCTAAGGTTACTTCGTTGGCTGAAGTATTGTTGTCTGCGATGTAGTTGGCTCGTTCAACGCCTAGTTTTGCTATTTCATTTTTTATTTTTTCGCGTTCTTGTTGCTTTTCCAATACCACATTTTTGAGTTCTATTGTATTCATTTCTTGTAGCGAGTCGGGTAGTGTTTCTTTGTCTATGGAGGTAATCACCGTAGTGTCTGCATTATAGGCGTCTAGTAGATCCCAATTGCTGTTCATGTATATGTTGGAGGACTTAGACAGTGCTCGCGATACACTATTCATTTTTGAGTACTTTGCTTGGTTCTCATCTTGGCGTAGTTGGTTGCTTTTCATTCTTCTACCATCATTTCCATAGTAGATATAAGTATTATTTAGCTGATAGTTGAGTTGGTTTATCTGGTCATCGTAAGGTGTGGCTACGTGTACCACTTTAACGTCACTATCTATATTCATAAACTGACCCGCGGTGAGTTGAGCACAATCGCCCCAGTGGGTACGTTGACCTTCGGCCATATCACCACAGAATATAGGAAATACTGTTACACCTTTTTGTGATGCCATTTGGCAAGCTTCTTGGTGTGAAAATGTTCCTTGATTGAATGGCTCATTTCCTGCGATGTATATGGCTTTCATACTCTCGTCATTTGCACTCCACTCTAGTTCTTTTAATGAGGTGTGAATCGCTTTGCCACAATACTCGCTGCCACCATTTGTGCTCAAGGCAAATAGTTTTTCAGACAATAGATCTAAATCTGCTGTGAAGGGTAAGACTTGCCTTACATAGCCCTGACGCACCGAGATATTATCATTACCATATTCGTAGAGGGCTATACTTATGGCAGCTTGAGTAGAGTCTTTTTCGGCACGAGCTAGCTCGTTTATGATGTTCCATAGTTGTGATTTGGCTTGGTCTAGTAGGCCATCCATACT
>Ga0209555_10002274_pt1 | contig 13642 bp, 12 predicted proteins | sample SaaInl85LU_5_DNA_FD_184643 | JGI IMG/M metagenome (GOLD analysis project Ga0209555, IMG submission 184643) | Marine microbial communities from expanding oxygen minimum zones in the Saanich Inlet - ESP_85LU_5_DNA (SPAdes) (version 2) | ecosystem: Environmental > Aquatic > Marine > Intertidal... | reverse complement strand
ACTTCAGCTTCCAGAGCAGCCAAACGACGCGGAGAGATATTTTCACCAATCTTCTGCACCAAGGCTTCGCGCTTGGCTTCCAAATCGCCAGCCATTAAAGCGGCTAAATCAGTGCTGCGCGCAGCCACTGCCGCGTCGGCGACAGTGTTGACAAAACCGAGAAAATTATCATCACGAGCAACGAAATCTGTTTCGCTGTTCACTTCGGCAACCAATGCGTAACCACCATCAACACGCACTGCAACCACGCCATCAGCCGCTGTACGGCTCGCTTTCTTGGCAGCCTTCAAGCCACTTGATTTGCGTAAATCATCAATCGCTTTGTCGATGTCACCGCCAGCTTCCACCAGCGCTTTTTTACACTCCATCATGCCAAGGCCAGTGCGCTCGCGCAGATCTTTTACCAATGAGGCAGTAATTTGAGTCATGGATTTTTCTCCAAATAGTGTTGGCAACCTGTGCCGTAATAACAACAGCGCAACCTATCGCGCCGATTAAAATTGAGAAAAAGGGGGCCAGGCCCCCTTATTCAAACCACTCAGCGTGCCGCGCTTACTCTGCGGCGGGCACTGCGGCAGCTTCGGCTTCAGCAGGTGCTTCGGCTGGTGCTGCAACTTCTTCTACAAACTCATCTTTAGCACCGCCGTTACCCGCAGCCGCTTTGCCTTCTAAGACAGCGTCGGCAGCTGCCGCCGCGTACAAACGGATAGCGCGGATAGAGTCGTCGTTACCTGGGATAACGTGGTCAACACCATCGGGATCACTGTTAGTATCGACAATACCGATAACGGGAATACCCAACTTGTTTGCTTCATTGATGGCGATACGCTCGTGATCCACATCGATCACAAACAACACGTCGGGCAAGCCGTTCATGTCCTTGATACCACCGATGGATGTCTCCAGCTTCTCCATAGTGCGTGTGCGCATCAGAGCTTCTTTCTTGGTTAATTTTTCAAAAGTGCCATCAGCAGATTGGGCTTCTAAGTCGCGGAAACGGCGAATAGAGTCGCGGATGGTCTTGTAGTTGGTCAGCATACCACCCAGCCAGCGGTGGCTGACAAAAGGCATACCGGCACGCTCGGCCTGCTCTTTAACAATTTTTTGGGCGGCGCGCTTAGTGCCGACAAACATCACTTGGTTGCCTTTGGCAGCGTGGCTGCGCAGCAGAGCCAAAGCATCGTTGAATGCAGGAACGGTGTGCTCTAGATTAATGACGTGAACCTTGTTGCGCGAGCCAAAAATATACTGGCCCATCTTAGGGTTCCAAAAACGAGTTTGGTGGCCAAAGTGGACACCGGCTTGCAACATATCGCGCATGCTTACTGTAGGCATAATTTTCTCCAGGGGGTTAAGCCTCCACGATCCCCAACTATCAACCCTAAGCTCTCGCTGTAAAGGCACCCAGACAGCTGTGTCGGAACGTGTGTGATTTATGGCCACGGCACCATTGCCGAGGCTTATTTTACTGCTTTTGCCACTTGCGCTGGCGCAAGTCACATTGGCGATTAGGCCCAACGACCCAATCACGGCGCGATTTATACCACAAACGCGCTCAGGTGGGAAGAATTTAGCCATCTCCAACCCCTCTACTGTCACCCCTGCCGGCAATCCTCTACAATGCTCAGCTGTACGGGAAAGCACTCAACTTGCAAGCTGGCCCAAGATTTTTTTAGGAGCAACAATGAAAGTTAATATTCGCACCCCTGAACAGTTGGAAAAGATGCGTATTGCTGGGCGTATGGCCGCCGAAGTACTGGATATGATCGGCGAATATGTGGTCCCAGGCGTCTCTACCGAAGAGCTGGATACTTTGTGCCACAACCACATCGTTGATGTTCAAAAAGCCATACCAGCTTGCTTGGGTTATCGCGGCTTTCCTAAATCCGTCTGCACCTCTGTTAACCAAGTAATCTGTCACGGCATACCCTCCCCTAAAAAAATCCTCAAAAGCGGTGACATAATCAACATCGACGTCACGGTCATTAAGGATGGCTGGTATGGTGATACCAGCAAGATGTTCTTAGTTGGCAAAACCGCAGGCCATGCCGAGCGCTTGGTAAAAGTAGCTCAAGAGTGTCTCTATAAAGGTATAGAGCTGGTTGGGCCTGGTGCACGCCTCGGTGACATCGGCCACGTCATACAGCAGCACGCAGAGGGCAACTATTACTCAGTAGTGCGCGACTACTGCGGCCATGGCATTGGCGATGTCTTTCATGAAGATCCGCAAATTCTTCACTACGGCAAGCCCGGCACCGGTATGGAGCTGCGTGAAGGAATGACATTCACCATCGAACCGATGGTCAATGCCGGCCGCGCGGAAACCAAGCTAAAAAGCGATGAGTGGACAGTAGAGACGCGCGACGGGCGACTTTCTGCGCAGTGGGAACATACCATGGCGGTCACCGCAAATGGTGTTGAGATCTTTACTTTGCGCAGCGACGAGAGGCTTTATAACCTGTGATTGAGCAAACCGCAGCTTCTGCAGAACTCTACGACGCTCCTCGATTCGCTGCCGAACTGTCAGAAAAGCCAGCCACAGAGGTATTTCGTCAGGCTCTAAACCACGCCGCCGACCACTTCAATCAGCGCTTCCACCAAGGCGAATACGCTCATACTTTAGTCAACGAGCAAGCCACCTATATGGATCTGTTGCTTCAACAGGCATGGCAGCTGTTTAGCTGGGACAAGGCGATCTGTTTAGTTGCGGTCGGCGGTTACGGGCGCGGCGAACTGCACCCTCACTCCGATGTGGATTTACTCATTCTTGTCCGCCACGGCCGTCCAGAACGCTATCGCGATAGTATCGAAAAGTTTTTAGCTTTTTTATGGGATATTCAGCTCAAGGTCGGTCACAGTGTCCGCTCTCTCGCTCAATGCGTCAGTGAAGCGCGCAACGATATTACTGTAGTCACTAATCTCATGGAGACCCGGCTGATTATCGGCGAACAGCGGCTGCTGCAAAAATTGCGCGACAAAACCTCGCCCAAAAAAATCTGGCCATCTGCTCTCTTTTATTCTGGCAAGCTCGAAGAGCAAGATGATCGTCACAAGAAACATGGCAACACTGAATACAACCTAGAGCCCAACATTAAAGAAGCGCCAGGTGGGCTGAGGGATATCCAACTGCTCAACTGGGTGGCCAAACGCCATTTCAATGTCACGCGGCGCTCACAGCTCATTACTGCGGGCTTTTTGACAGAAGAGGAATACATCACTCTGCGTCGCGACGAAGAATTTCTCTGGAAGGTACGCTACGGGCTACATTTACTGGCTGGCCGCGCTGAAGAGCGATTACTGTTTGACTATCAGCGTGCACTGGCCGAGCAGTTCGGATTTTTTGATAGCGACGATCGCCTCGGGGTTGAGAAGTTTATGCAGCGCTACTATCAAGTGGTACTGTCGATTCGCGAGCTCAACGATGTGCTTTTGCAGTATCTCGACGAAATGATCTACAAAAAAGATCGGGTTCGCCAAGAGCAGATACTCAACGAACGCTTTGTCGTCCGCGATGGTCTGATAGATACTGTCGACGACTACCTGTTTGGCCGTAATCCCCCTGCACTCCTAGAGCTTTTTGCACTGTTGGGTGAGAACGAAAATATCCGCGGAATTCGTGCAGCGACTATCCGTCAGCTGCGTCTACACCGCGGGCTAATAGATGAAAGTTTCCGTAACAATCCGCTCAATAAAGCACTATTTTTGCGCATTTTGCGCAGCCCTTGGATGCTCTCCCTGCAGTTGCAACGGATGAGTCGCTACGGAATCCTCGGCAGCTACCTACCTGAGTTTGGACGGATCATGGGCCAGACTCAGCACGATCTTTTTCATATTTACCCTGTCGACGTCCACACTCTGCAACTAGTCCGCAATATTCGGCGCCTAGTCCGCCCAGAAGTGGCCGAGAAATTTCCTATAAGCTCGCATATTTACAAAAGCCTGCCAAAACCCGAACTGCTGATTATTGCAGCCCTCTACCACGATATCGCCAAAGGGCGCGGTGGTGATCACAGTAAATTAGGAATAGTTGATACTGAGGCTTTTGGTCGCCGGCACGGTCTCACCGAGCAAGAAATTGCATTGACCTGCTGGCTGGTAGAAAACCACCTGTTAATGTCTACGGTCTCGCAGCGAGAAGATATCTCTGATCCCGATGTGGTGCATAAATTCGCGTCGACTATCGGCAACCGTCGTCGTCTAGAAATGCTCTATGTACTCACCGTTGCCGACATCAATGCTACCAATCCTAAGCTTTGGACTGACTGGAAAGGATCGCTGATGCGCGATCTCTACTTTGAGACCAAGCGCGCCCTGCGCCGTGGACTGGAACAGCGCGCCGATCGCGCAGAGTGGGTGGCAGACAGCAAACAGGCAGTGCGCGAGATTCTCCAACAGCGCAGCATTGATGAGAATACCGCCGCAGAAATATGGCGCGAGATTGGCGATGAGTTTTTTTTGCGTGAAAAAGCCTCACATATCGCCGACTTTACCGCGGCAGTCTTGGCGCAAACCGATAGCAAGCAACCGGTGATCCTATTGCGCGATGTCGGCGATGAAGTCCCCGTTGCGACACAAGTCTTTATCCATAGTCGCGGGCAAAAGAATATTTTCGCTATTGCCGCAGCCACCTTTGATCAACTCGCAATTACTATTCAAGATGCTCGCTTGCAAACCACCAATGACGATCGGGCTTTCGATGTCTTCTATCTGCTCGACGAGAATGGCCGACCCTTCGCTACTAACCAAGCTCTAAGCCAGCGAGTAGAGCAAGCTTTAACCACCGCACTGGTTGCCCCTGATCAGGCTTGCTTTGACGTCAACAGGCGCACCTCAAGGCAGCTTAAACAGTTTGCTTGGAGCACCCGAGTAACGCTCTCTAATGATATAGAGTCCAATACCACGGTGCTCGAAGTGGTGACTCCGGACAGGCCAGGGTTGCTGGCTCATTTGGCACAAATTTTCTTGCGTTTTCGCTTGCGCGTACTCAACGCCAGAATTGCCACACTCGGTGAGCGGGTTGAGGATATTTTTTATCTCACCGATGAAGACCACCAGCCACTGGTAGACTTGGCACTGTGCGAAAAGCTGCGCGAGACCATCTGTACCGAACTGGATAACCGCAATCGACAAGATGCTGATGCCTCTGCAGCTCAGCGCAGTGTGACACTATAGGAACCGCTGTGAATACCCGCCTAGAGACCCTTCACCCCTACCCGTTTGAAAAACTCCGTGCGCTCAAAGCGGCGGTTACTGCCCCTACAGAGCTTGCACATATCCCACTCTCAATTGGTGAGCCACAGCACGCAGTGCCCGATTTTGTCAGCCCTGTCCTCCAACAACAGAGCCACCTGCTGGGATGTTACCCCACCACCAAAGGGAGCCTGGCTCTGCGCGAGACTATCGCTCAGTGGCTGTGCCGACGCTTTAATCTAAACGCCAACCAAGTCGATCCCGAGCGGCATCTACTACCGGTTAACGGCACTCGCGAGGCACTCTTCGCCCTCAGCCAAACGGTCATAAACAGCAGTGTTAGCCCTCAGCCAGTCGTGGTCAGCCCCAATCCGTTTTACCAGATCTACGAGGGCGCGGCTCTGCTTGCAGGAGCAGAGGTAGTTTTCATCGATGCACTAGCCGAGCATGGCTTTATTCCGCAGCTGCACAACATACCCGACGCTGTTTGGCAACGCTGTCAGCTCCTGCACCTGTGCAGCCCCGGCAACCCCACCGGCGCAGTTATGAGCCTGCAAGATTATGCCCTCGCTCTGGAATTAGCCGATCGCTACGATTTTATTATCGCCAGCGATGAGTGCTACTCAGAGCTCTACAGAGATGAGCAGCAACCACCACTGGGCTTACTTGACGCTTGCAATCAGCTGGGCCGCGATGATTTCAAACGCTGCGTGGTGTTTCACAGCCTCTCCAAGCGCTCCAACTTGCCCGGTTTGCGCTCTGGCTTTGTCGCAGGAGATGCTGAAATAATGAAGCAGTTCTTGCTCTATCGAACTTACCACGGTTGCTCAATGAGCGAGCTCACTCAACAGATCTCGCAGGCAGCGTGGAGCGATGAACAGCATGTACTCACCAACCGCGATCTATATCGCGCCAAGTTTGCCGCTGTTTCAAAGATCCTGGCCCCGCACTTAAGCTTTAACCTGCCCGCAGCAGGCTTCTATTTGTGGCCAGAGACACCGATCGATGATTGCGACTTTGCCCAACAGCTGTTTGCTCAGCAGAACGTGACTGTGCTGCCGGGACGATTTTTATCGCGCCCCGCTAAAGATGGCTCCAACCCTGGCGCCAAACGGGTTCGATTAGCGCTGGTGGCAGAGCTTGAGCATTGCATTGAGGCCGCACAGCGGATCGCACAATTCTGCCAAAGATTGGGCGGAGACGATGCTTAAACAGCAGCGCGCCGATTATATTGCCCAGCGTCTCGATGAGCTCTACCCCGAGACACCCGTACCACTGGACCATAGTGATCCCTATACGCTACTGGTAGCGGTACTACTGAGCGCACAATGTACCGATGAGCGGGTCAACCAGATCACGCCCACACTGTTTGCTCTAGCCGACAACCCCTTTGATATGGCCCGACAAGATATTGATTCGATCTATCAAATTGTCCGCCCTTGCGGGCTGGCACCACAAAAATCTAAAGCCATTCGCCGCCTCTCAGAAATACTCATCGAGCAATACAATGGCGAAGTACCGGCAGATTTGGACGCACTAGAACAACTGCCAGGTGTGGGCCACAAGACTGCCAGTGTGGTTGTGGCGCAAGCATTTGATATACCCGCTTTTCCGGTCGACACCCACATCCATCGGCTCGCGCAGCGCTGGGGGCTGACCAAAGGCAAGAGTGTCGTGCAGACTGAGCGCGACCTAAAAAAACTCTTCAAACCGGCGCAGTGGAACCGCCTCCACTTACAGATAATTTTTTATGGCCGCGAGTTCTGTTCTGCGCGCAGCTGCAACGGTTTAGTCTGTGAGATATGTCGACACTGCTACCCCAATCGAAAAAACCCAGTGGTCACAAGCAAAGCTTAGCCAATGGCAGCAGGCGATCATATGGTGCTTACTGCCAGCGGCGCTTTTTGCTATATTCAAACATCTTAAAGAGTCGAAAACCCAAAAAAATTAAGGCTTTAGCCATGATTACACTCTACGGCATCAGCAATTGCGATACGATCAAAAAGGCACGTCGCTGGCTCGAAGAGCACGCAGTTGAATATTGCTTTCACGACTTTCGCAAAGATGGTTTAGACCAGCCACTTGTGGCTGAATGGCTTACTCAGGTCGGCAGCCAAGTGCTTCTCAATAAACGTGGCACCACCTGGCGGAAACTAAGCGCTGAACAACAGCAACAAGCTGAGAGCGCTGAGCTCGCAGCCTTGTTGACGGAACACCCTGCCCTGATCAAGCGCCCAGTACTGTGCGGGGCGGGAAAGACAATAATTGTTGGTTTTAATACCGAGCACTACGCACAACAGCTAGAACTTTCACACTAAATTCTAAATTCTAAATTCTAAATTATTCTAATATTAAGGTATTTCATAATGAGCTCTCTTTATGCACTAGGGATTGGTATCGGTACAAAAAATAGCCGTGGTGAATGGTTGGAAGTACTCTACCCCGCTCCGCGTATACAGCCCTCTGAGCAGCTCTCTGCTCAGGTCGCCAGCATCTTTGGTACGGCGCCGCTAACTGAACCCAATGAAGAGCAGCTGCAAGCCTTGGCAGCAGCGATGGGCGAGCACGATGCTGAGCTTTCAGCGCTTTGTCGTCGTCTTACCGACAGTGGCTCCGCAGTTGTGGTGGTAGCCCTCCAACAGGACCTGCCACCCAGCGATGTACCGAGTGCCTTTCTGAAGCTGCAACTGATCTCTCATCGACTGGTCAAACCCCACCAGACCGACCTTACCGGTATTTTCGGTACACTGAAAAATCTCGCCTGGACCAACCAAGGTGCTATCGATCTCGACGAACTGGCAGAGCGCCAGCTTCAGGCGCGCCTGGCAGGCAAAATACTCAGTGTCGATTGCGTCGATAAATTCCCAAAAATGGTTGACTACGTGGTGCCCAGTGGCGTGCGTATCGCAGATACTGCCCGGGTACGCCTAGGCGCTTATGTCGGCGAAGGTACAACGGTCATGCATGAGGGCTTTATCAACTTCAATGCCGGTGCAGAAGGACCCAACATGGTTGAGGGCCGTATTTCCGCAGGAGTGTTCGTCGGTGCTGGATCGGATATCGGTGGCGGCGCCTCCACTATGGGCACGCTTTCGGGCGGGGGCAATATCATTATTTCTCTCGGTGAGCAGTGTCTGCTTGGCGCCAATGCCGGAGTTGGCATTCCACTGGGCGACCGCTGCACAGTCGAAGCAGGCCTGTATATTACCGCCGGGACACAAATACAGCTGCTCGATGATGCACGGCAACCGGTTAAACGCGTCAAAGCGCGAGAACTGGCCGGTGCGAGTGATCTACTCTTCCGCCGCAACTCCAACAATGGCGCGGTAGAGTGCCTGACCAATAAAAGCGCAGTGCAACTCAACGAAGCACTGCACGCCAGTAACTAATCTAAAACCACAACCGTCCTCAGCCGCCCTAAGAGCGGTGTCGGGACAATGCGATAGAGGGTGACAAAATGGCTAGAGATGTACAAACACCAATTGAGATGTTCTACCACTGGGAACAAGCTATCCCCGAGCGCATCTTTCTGCGCCAAGCTATTGAGGGCGGCTGGGAAGAGCTAACCTGGGCTCAAACCGCCGACCAAGTGCGCAGATTTGCCAACTTTTTGCGCGGCAAAAACCTCCCCGCTGGTAGCCGCATCGGCCTCTGGTCAGCAAACAGCAAAGATTGGATCATCAGCGATCTGGCGATCATGCTCGCCGGTCATATCAGTGTGCCACTCTATCCTGGCCAAGATCACGACTCAGCCCGTTACGTGCTTGAACACAGCGACTGCAAAATAATTTTGTGTGGCTTTTTTGACCAGCATGTCCACGCCGACCTGGCCATCCCCGATCATGTCGAACGCATTGCACTTCACGGCTGCGTTATTAAAACAGCGACTAGCCTGAAAGACATTATCGACACCACCGAGCCCTTCAATGAGTCGCCACTTCCCGAGTTGGATGATCTGTTTACCATTATCTATACCTCTGGCACCACCGGCCGCCCCAAAGGGGTTATGCACACTCACCGCACTCCAGGCCATGTAGTGCCAGAGCAGTCGAAAAGCTTGACTACAGCCGATGAAGGCGCGCGGATGTTTTCTTTCTTACCGCTAGCTCACGCTGCCGAGCGTATATTGATTGGTATGGGTTGTATCTACACCGGCAACCAAGTGTCGTTCTCTGCAGGGCAAGAGACCTTTGCAGCTGAAATTCGCGAAGTTCAACCCACTTTCTTTTTTGCCGTTCCCCGGTTGTGGATTAAGTTTAAAGAGGCGATTGACGCCAAAATCCCACCGGAGGTGCAAGCGACCTTGGATGATGAGAAAAAGCTCGAGATCGCCAAGATGCTCGGTTTAGGTTCCGCCAAAGCGATTCTCACCGGCTCAGCCCCCTGCCCTCGCGATGTCCAGCAGTGGTTCTTTGATATGAATATCATTCTGCGCGACGGCTACGGCATGACCGAAAACTTCATTCACGGCTGTGCATGGCTGCACAACGACAGCCCCATCTTGGGCTCAGTAGGCCAACCGATGACATCGGGTATCGATGTCCGTGTCAGTGACATTGGTGAGATTCAGTTCCGTTCAAAAGGCTTAATGACTGGCTACTACCTCAACCAAGAGAAAACTGATGAGGTACTGGTTGATGGTTGGTACTGCACGGGCGACAGCGGCCGCTTTGATGAAGACGGCAATCTATTTGTCACCGGCCGTATCAGTGAGGTTTTCAAAACCACTAAAGGCAAGTTTATTGTGCCGGTCAAAATTGAGGGGCAATTTGCACGCAGCCCATTACTGGCTCAGTTCTGTCTGTTTGGCCACGGCCGCAATCAGCCACTGCTGATGACGACACTGAGTGAGCTGGGTCGTGAAAAGAGCAGCGCTGAAGTGAGCGAGCAACTCGCCGCACTTTTAGAGGATATCAATGCCGATCTGCCTGGCCACGAGAGGGTCGAGCAGATCTTTATCACCCCAGAGTGGACGATCGAAAACAACCTGTTGACGCCGACACTGAAAATTAAGCGACATCAGATTGAAGCGCAATTCAAAGAGGGCGTAGATGCCGCATTGGGCAAAGAGAAAGTGTCTTTTCTCTGATTGAAGCAGACAAAAAAGGGTAGCCATAAGGCTACCCTTTTTCTTAACCGAAAAAATTAACTGCCCCGGTATTTGGGCGCTCGCTTCTCTCGGAATGCAGCCAGCGCTTCCGCGGTATCTTCAGATTCAATCAGCGTACCTTGCAACTGTGCCTCTACCTCAAGTGCCTCGCTGAGACTTTGCGTCTCCACACCAGCCAACTGCTTCTTAATCGCCGCAAAGGCCAGTGTCGCTTGACTGGCGTAGCGCTCGGCGGTCTTCAATGCTTCTGCACCAAGCTCATCGACCGGGCAGCTCTGGGCCGCCAACTGCCAAGCCACTGCCTGTTCGGCATTAATTGGCTTGCCAGAGCAGGCCACTTGCCAGGCGTGGCGGGGGCCCAACTGACGCGCTAAAAACCAGCTGCAACCACCATCTAAAGCGATGCCCAGCTGCGCAAACGGCACCACCAATTGGGCATCGTCAGCCATGATCAAGTGATCTGCTGCCAATGCGATACCAACACCGGCGCCTGCAGCCGATCCATGCACTGCGACAATCACCGGCTTGGCTACCGTGGCAATAGTCTCAATCAGTGGGTTGAGTTGAGTCCGCATAGTTTCTGCTAAAAGGGCTCCCGAACCGTTGAGATTTTGATCGGGGCTCAAGTCCGCACCGGCACAAAAACCTGGGCCGTTGCCTTGCAGCAAAATGGCGCGTATCGCAGGATCTTGCCCAGCGCTGCTCACTGCCTCGCGAAGTGCAACCACCAATTCTGTGCTCAATGCGTTCATCCGCGCAGGGCGGTTGAGCGTCAGCACTGCGACACTTCCTCTATGCTCGATTTGCATCACTGATTCAGTCATCACTCTCTCCATTAACGCGGTTGCATACGGATCGCACCATCCATGCGCACAGATTCGCCATTCATATAGTCGTTGTCGACCAGATAAGCTGCTAATTTGGCAATTTCACTGGTTTTCCCCAATCGCTGCGGGTAAACAACTGTTTTGGCCAGCGAGTCGTAAACTTCCTCACCCAGCGATTCGAACAGTGGTGTATGGATAAGCCCCGGCACGATGGTATTGACGCGAATCCCAAAGGGCGCCAACTCGCGCGCCATAGGCAGTGTCATACCCACAACTCCGCCTTTGCTAGCACTGTAGGCTACTTGACCCACTTGACCCTCGTAGGCGGCGACAGAAGCGGTATTGATAATCACACCGCGGCAGCCATCTTCGTTGAGCGGCTGATTTTTTGCCATCTGCTCTGCGGCCAACCGGCAGACATTAAAAGTGCCCACCAGATTGATATCGATCACCTTCTTAAAATCTGCCAGCGGATGGGGGCCCTGTTTACCCAGAGTTTTACTACCGATAGCGATACCGGCGTAATTACAGGCAATGTGCAGCGCCCCCCACTTGTCCATAACACCGTCTATGGCAGCTGCGACCGATGACTCATCGGCGACATCAACGGCAAAAAAAGCGCAGTTATCTCCACCTAACTCCGCGACCAGGGTATCGCCAGCGGCTTGATTGAGATCAAATATCGCCACCTTGGCACCGCTGGCTACGAAGTGCTCTACAGTCGCTCGCCCCAAGCCAGAGGCTCCGCCAGTAACGACCGCTATCTTGTCTTGAATATCCATTGTTTTTCCTTGTCAATTAATTTGGCAACAAAGTGATGATACGATGCTTTACACTATCGGACAGAGAAGCTGTCGACTAACGAGTCGCAAATGTCACCGCTTTCCTTTCTGTTGTCATTAGGTGAATTTATTGGTTAGCGCATAGTCATACCTCTAGCCTCTAGAAGGCTAAAGTTAGTGACCCTAAAATTCCCAAGAATTAAGAGGTAATCCATGACTAACGCCACTCACTCACACGGGCTGCAGCGGTTTATCGATTTTTACCAACAACCGCTCAACAGTGCTGCCCTAACGGCGCTACCAACACTCTACCACCCCGAAATTCATTTTATCGACCCCGCCCACACTATCGATGGTTTGCCCGCGTTTCAGCGATATTTTGACAATATGGTCGCCAACATTGGCCACTGCCAGTTTGTTGTCCACGCGGCGGTCCAAGACCAGCCACAGAGCCTAATGGCGTTTGTCGATTGGACCATGAGCGTCCAACACCGCCGTCTCAATGGTGGCCAGCTGTTCACCGTAGCCGGCTGCAGCAAGTTGCGTTTTAGTGACACCAGCGACGACGCCGCCATCATCTACCACCAAGACTTCTTTGATCTCGGCGCAATGCTTTACGAACGGTTGCCGCTACTCGGCGGCCTGGTGCGTCGTATTCGCAGCAGGTTGGGGAGTTAGACATGGCTGACAATCGAGCAAAGCGGGTTTTAATTACCGGAGCCAGCTCCGGTATCGGGCTACAGCTAGGCCGTGATTATGCCGCCAAGGGCTGGAGTGTTGTTGCTTGCGGGCGCAACCACACCAAACTCATCGAGCTGTGCGGCGAGTGGGCAGAGCAGCTGGTGGTTGCCGACAGTGCCGATCGCGATGCAACGCTCAGCGCACTTAGCGAGTTAGGCCATTTTGATCTGGTCATTCTAAATGCTGGTGGTTGTGAATACATCGACGATGCCAGCCGCTTTGACAGCGCCCTGTTTAAACGAGTTATCGATACCAATTTAAACGGCACTGCCTACTGCCTCGAGGCGCTATTGCCGCAACTGCGTAGTGGCAGCCGCGTCGCTTTGATGAGCAGCACTTCCACCCTTCTGCCGTTCAGCCGTGCCGAAGCCTACGGCGCCAGCAAAGCCGCCATCGACTACCTGGCCAACTCACTGCGCATCGATTTGCGCCGTCACGGCATTCGCGTGTCGCTGATTCGACCCTGCTTTGTCGATACCCCCCTGACTGCTCGCAATACCTTTAGTATGCCGGGGATCATCACTGTCGAGCGCGCCAGCACGATTATCCGCCAACAGCTAGATCGCGGCCGCGACGAAATTAATTTTACCCGCGGTTTTGTAGCGCTACTGCGTTTATTTAGCTGGCTGCCCAAGGGACTCAACAACCGCCTACAAGGTGGCCGAGAAAAGTCATGAAAGCTAAATTAGCCGCGCTGCTGCGCCACTACCCTGTTCAGCAAGCTGTAGGGTTTCAGCTGCTCTGGCTAGCGGCGGTAATCGGTCGCAACAGCTGGCTGTGGCTGCCGGTTGTGCTCATATGCTGCCATCTCTATCGGCACCGCCAGCAGTGGCGAGCAGAGCTGAGTATCCTGCCAATCGCACTACTCGGGTTAGCTGTCGATGGCGGGCTGACGCTCGTCGGCATCTATGAGTTTAACCACCTACCGGTCTGGCTGTTGGCACTCTGGGTCGGTTTTGTTTTCACACTAAATGCCAGCATGGTATGGCTGC
>Ga0209555_10002273_pt1 | contig 13642 bp, 7 predicted proteins | sample SaaInl85LU_5_DNA_FD_184643 | JGI IMG/M metagenome (GOLD analysis project Ga0209555, IMG submission 184643) | Marine microbial communities from expanding oxygen minimum zones in the Saanich Inlet - ESP_85LU_5_DNA (SPAdes) (version 2) | ecosystem: Environmental > Aquatic > Marine > Intertidal zone... | reverse complement strand
GTAAAATGGCAAATTTCAGACCCTGACAACGACTTCGCGCACCAAAGTCAAGCCAATGCCCGCACATGGTTTGCTTTTTGCATTGGCATAGTACACACCGTTCGAGGCACCATGAAAGCAGTGAATACATCAAGGGTATCAAGCAATTACGAACTCTCTCGTCGCCTGATGGATCATCTCAGCACCGCTGTGGTGATGCTGAACGAACACCTGCACGTAGAATTCGTAAACCCCGCTGCCGAACAACTTATGGCGGCCAGCGCCTCCCAGCTGGCCGGAATGCCGATCAGCACCCTGATTCACGACAAAGACCAATCCACTCAGGACGATCTGGAGCATGCTCTCCGCGACTTGCATCCTTATACCAAGCGGGAAGCCCATGTCTACATCTACAACAGCACCCAGATCGCCACCGTTGACTACACGATCACACCGATTACCAGCGCCGACATGGGTGTCAGCCTACTGTTAGAGTTGCGCCCCCTTGATCGTTTAATGCGCATAAGCCGTGAAGATGGCCTTATCAACGCCCATCAAGCCACACGCGCCCTGGTTCGCGGCGTGGCTCACGAAGTAAAGAATCCTCTTGGGGGGATCCGTGGTGCAGCACAGCTTCTGGCAAGGGAACTGCCAGACGACTCCCTTAACGAATACACCGATATCATCATCGCCGAAGTGGATCGCCTGCGGAACCTGGTGGATCAAATGCTGGGGCCGCGCAAGCTGCCAAAATGGTCACAGATCAATATTCACGAAATACTGGAACGAGTGCGCTCAATACTGACTGCAGAAACCGGCGAAGTAGTCGAAATAGACCGCGACTATGACCCCAGCCTACCGGAAATGTGCGCCGACAAAGATCAGCTGATTCAGGCCATCCTCAACATCGTCCGCAACGCCAAACAAGCGCTGACCGAGTGCGAGGATCAAAAGAATCCCACCATCATTCTGCGTACACGAGCGATGCGCCAGTTCACCATAGGCCATACCCGGCATCGCCTGATACTGCTGGTGGAAGTAGAGGATAACGGCCCTGGTGTCAGCAAAGAGATGCAGGAAACCATGTTTTACCCCATGGTCAGTGGCCGCGCCAGCGGAACTGGTCTTGGACTTTCAATCTCGCAATCCATTATTAATCAACATCACGGGCTGGTGGAATGTGACAGCAGCCCTGGAAAAACCATCTTTAGACTGTTGCTGCCTCTGGAACAACCAGAAGAGCAAACCAACGTTGGAGCGTAAATCATGCTGGGTGAAGAAAACGTCTGGATTATCGATGATGATAAATCCATTCGCTGGGTTCTAGAAAAAGCCTTGTCCCAAGAGGGCATCAACACATCCACTTTCGAATCCGGAGATTCTGCGCTGAGCAAACTGCGCAACACCCAACCGGATGTCATTATTACCGATGTGCGCATGCCTGGCACCGACGGCTTGGGGCTGCTTGCCCACATTCAGGACAACTTCCCAAACCTGCCTGTTATCATCATGACCGCCCACTCGGATCTGGATAGCGCAGTTCAATCCTACCAGGGTGGCGCGTTTGAATACCTGCCGAAGCCGTTTGATCTTGATGATGCTGTATCCCTGGTAAAAAGAGCGATAACTCACAGTCAGGAACAACAGGCCAGCAGCGGCGAACCCATCATCAACAACAACACCGATATCATTGGTGAAGCGCCTGCCATGCAGGAAGTGTTTCGAGCCATTGGCCGCTTGTCACACTCCAACATCACTGTACTTATTAACGGCGAATCAGGCACCGGTAAAGAGCTGGTAGCAGGCGCCCTGCACCGACACAGCCCGCGCTCCGACAAACCTTTTATCGCCCTGAATATGGCCGCCATCCCGAAAGACCTGATCGAATCCGAACTGTTCGGGCATGAGAAAGGCGCCTTCACCGGAGCCGCCGCACAACGGCAGGGCCGCTTTGAACAGGCCAACGGCGGCACCCTCTTTCTTGACGAAATCGGCGATATGCCGCTGGATGCCCAGACGCGATTGTTGCGCGTACTGGCCGATGGCACTTTCTATCGGGTCGGCGGTCACACTGCGGTCAAAGTTGATGTACGCATCATTGCTGCCACACATCAGAACCTCGAAAACCTGGTAAAAGATGGCAAGTTCCGGGAAGACTTATTCCATCGACTCAACGTCATTCGTGTTCACTTACCAAAACTGAACGAGCGCCGGGAAGACATCCCGCAACTGGCTGGCCACTTCCTGCAGAAAGCCGCCAAAGAATTGAATGTGGAAACCAAAATTCTGCTGCCGGAAACAGAAGAGTACATGATGACTCTGGACTGGAAAGGCAACGTGCGCCAACTGGAAAACACCTGCCGCTGGTTAACTGTCATGGCATCTGGCCGTGAAGTATTGGTGGGTGATTTGCCTCCGGAACTGCAGGAATCTCACGGTTCACAGGATGCATCTTCTAATTGGGAGCAGGGCCTGCGCACCTGGGCTGATCAGGCGCTTGCCCGAGGCCAACGCGGATTACTGGATAAAGCCGTGCCAGCCTTCGAGCGCATCATGATTGAAACTGCCCTGAAACACACCGCTGGTCGCCGTCGCGATGCGGCTGAACTTCTGGGCTGGGGACGCAACACGCTTACTCGTAAAATCAAAGAACTGGGCATGAATGGAAACGGATCAGACGAAGATGATGACAGCGACGATTGAGCCTAAAACAACTCCACATCGCCCGTGATTTCCGCCCCTGCTGTTGCCCCACTATGATGGGGCAACTTGCTTTCCTGATCCAGAACCTGATCCAGCAGGCTCTGCTGCCGGTCAGACAAGTGCTCTAGCAAGCGACATACTGTCTGAAACGCAGCGCGAGCGCTCTGCCCACTCTCGATGATGCCATGGGTGGATTGCAACGCTCCATCCAGAGTACTGATCAAATATTTTTCCTGATCATCCTCCAAACCCAACTTAGGAATCCTGGAGTCCAACTCTTCAATAGTGCTGCGCAACAACGTCATGACTTCACCCTGAGTACTTTGCAAATTTTCTCCCACCTGAACCAGTGTATCCCGCACCACGCTGAAAGAATGTGTCAGATTCCGAGTTTGCTCAACCAAGGCCAGCTCGGTATCCAGCGCCTTGATTTTGGCATCCGTAGAACCCAGCATTGTCGGCAAAAAATCCTTATAGCGGCCATAGGCCTCTTGATTGTCCAGGGGCATATTCTTAACCAAAAGCGCCACTCTGGAATAATTGATCTGAGTACGACAACCAAAATCATTAAACCGTTTGCCTGCATCATATAGGGTTTCAATCACTTCCTTCTCAAGAGGAGAAACACTACCCTTTGCATTAAAAAAATTCTTCCCGCCCCGAGTACGAAACATAAGGGTACAGTTCAAACCAATTCGGGTGGTAACCTCAAAGAAACGCTGGGCGATGGATTCAAAGTTGTCCGCGTCGTAAGTGGCCTCGATAAACTGGATGGCCAAGCCCAGTTCACTGGAGCCTCGCATCGCCATAAATGCTGTTTCTGAAGCACTCTGGGCGCGTTTACTGAGTTCTTCTCTATCCAGCTTAAACTGGCTCAGCAGCTTAAGCTTGGCCATAAGCTCTTCTGTTTCAAAGGGTTTGACAATGTAATCTGCGGCCCCCATCTCATAACCCTGCATACGCTCCCTCAAGCCACCATGACTGGAAAGAAACAAAATGGGGGTATTATACGTCAGTGGATTCTGCTTAAGTTTGTCGCAGACTTCGTATCCATTCATGCCGGGCATTTCCACATCCAGCAATACGAAGTCCGGTTTTTCCGATTCGGCTTTCTCCAAACCAGCCAAACCGTTCTCGGCGGCCACGACCTCATATTGATCCGACAAGGCACGGTACACAATATTGCGCACCATTTTATCATCATCAACTACCAGTACCTTCGCTGCACTCACACACAATCCCCGTGCGGAAATTACACAATCCTGTTTATAAGTGTAGATAACTGTCTGGCTGCAACAACGTGGGAGGGGCAATATAGCGGCTTAATCTTAAAAACGAGGCTTATATATGCTAAGTACGTTAGTCGAAATGTGTGCGCTGCTCGCCTTGCACAACAAAATCGAACGCGGCCTGCACATCTTCGGGCAACACTTTCCCCAAAGAAAGGGGTGGCAAATTATGTACCGGGAAAAACTCCGCGGCATGGGTTTCCAGGCCAGGGCGAGGCACATCCACATCCTGGCACTGACAAATAAAGTGCAGCTTGTAAAAATCACGGGGATCGGGCGGGTAATCACCACGGGCTTTGTGACGCAGCGCGTAAAGATGACTGGCCTTTACCACCATGCCTGCCTCCTCCCACACCTCTTTCTCCACGTTCTCTGCGGGAGAAAGCCCGACATCGGCATACCCGCCCGGCATGGCCCAAAGGCCATCTTCTTTCTCTTGTACCAGCAGGATGCGATCCCCCCGTAATATAGCACCACGCACCTCAACCTTAGGGGTAACATAACCCGTTTCACCACTGGCGAACAATGTTTCCACCACCGCAATCGGCGCATTCCCCAACAACGCCAACATCTGATTCGACAAAGATTCGATTTCACTATAACGCTCAAGCTCATACTGGTCGCGGGTAAACTGCTGCCCCGTAACCGCCAGTGCCTGCAAGCGCTTGGCTATCGCCAACCAAGGGCTTTCCAACTAGAACGCCTTCGCTATAACACTATCAGGCAGCATCGGCATAACCCGCCCCAGTACCGCCCAGGGCAGCGCCGGTACGATAATGTTGGATGTGCCCTTTACAATACCGCTGACGATATCGCGAGCGGCTTTTTCTGCAGTAATCACAAACGGATATTTGTCCATGTTAGGGGCAATATCCGTTTTTACAAATCCAGGATGTACAGCAATCACGTCAATTTTATGCTTTCTCAATTCAATGCGCGTGGCATCCAAATAATTACTGAACCCAGCTTTCGATGCTGAATACGCAGCGCTGCCAGGAATCCCTTTAAAGGCCGACACCGATGAAATGCCCACCACCTTGCCCCGCCCTTGCTCTCGAAAAATACGCGCGGCGCCATCCACCGTTGCCATTCCGCCAATAAGGTTTACCTGAATGACCCGCTGATCTTTGCTAAAGTCACCCGCACCGGTTTTATTCACGCCGGTGATACCGGCATTGGCAATCACGCAATCCAACGAGCCCAGCAATGCCTTGGCTTGTTCCAACGCAGGGAGAATGGATTCAATCTGCGCCACATCCAATTCGACGCAATAAGACTTAACGTTGGGGTAACGGGTTTTAATATCAGCAGCTAATTCCTCCAACACATCCATGCGCCGGGCCATCAACGCCAGATCGGCACCACGGCTGGCAAATTCATAAGCGAGTGCTTTTCCTATTCCCGAAGAAGCTCCGGTTATGGCTACAGTCTGGATCATTGGGTTCTCCATTGTCTATTCAGTGTGAGAATTATGCACGATATAACATCAAAAGCCGATGGCTGCTAAGACCGGCTTGGCATACATGGGCGCAACTATTCGGAAAACGAATCTGCGCCATGGTCTGATTGCTGTAGATGAGGCTCATGCATCAAATCATCAATCTGATCTACTCTTTGCAATACTTTCATCATTTGTTGGGCTATTCTGCGATGCCAGGCCACCCACTGATTTACCAAACTGACATCATGGCTGAACACTTCATGCTCTCGCAACCTTGTAAACACTTCCCGATTAACCCGATCTACTTCCACCAGCAACCCATCCAGCTTGACCTGAACCTGTTCCCTGGGTTCCTCCCCTGCAATGCTTTGTATAAAACTGCTGAAGCTGGCCTCAAACGGAGCCAGGATCTCATAAAACGCTGAATCCACGGGGCGCACTCCAGGCTTCAGGGTAAGCTGATACCACTGCAACGCATTACTCAGGCTCTGGCTGCATTTAATGATTCTACTGAAGGCATCCGCGTTGATTTGAGCCATAGGCTGACGCAAGGCCTGCACTAAATAAGCATCGAACTTCTCCAACAATTCATATAAGCGATCAATCTGTTCCTGAGTATCAGAATCCCGCTCCTCTCGCACTATAATGGAAGCAACCAGTTGCGCCAGGTTATCAAGCTCTTTGCTGATGGACTGCAAAGCCAGCGGCGGCATGGTAATCGTGTTTTTATCAAGAAAGCGCAACCGGAAATGATTGCTCTCTGGTTTTTTGAAGCGTCGAGACAGAAATCGAGTCACCGACGGTTCCAGGGGAATCATAATGAGCACCCCGATCAGATTGAACAACGAATGATAAATAGCCAGCCAGAATGCTGCGTTCCCACCCATCAGTTGGCGACTGTAGGCCTCAGCAAACACACCGGAGACAAGCGGCAGCAGTAAAAGGGCAACCAGACCTGCCACCAAATTAAAACTGACATGAGACCAGGCCACCCTTTTTGCATTAGCTGTAGCGCCGATCGTAGTCAGCAACGCCGTCGAGGTCGTACCCACATTGGCACCAATTACCGCAGCCGCACCCAACTCAAGCGGAACCACCTGTGCATTCACCAAAGTGAGGATCATGGCCATGGATGCACTGGACGACTGCATGATCACTGTGAGCAAAAAGCCCATGCCCAACAGGATCATCACATGAGTAACATCAAAGCTACTCGGCCCCAGAATCATGAAGCTGTTCTTGTAGGCATCCAGGCTTCCCTGCAACAGATCCAGACCCACAAACAACAGACCGAACCCCAGCAGCGCCCCACCGAACGCCCGCAATTGAACCCCACGGGCCAGCACATGCAAAAATGCCCCAACGCCCACCATCGGCAAGGCGAACAGCTCAACCTTAACCTGAAAACCAATAAGGGCAACGATCCAGGCGGTCATAGTCGTGCCAACATTGCTGCCGAACACTACCCACACTGCCTGCCCCATACTCAGCAAGCGCGCATTGACAAAGCCAATAGTTGCAACCGTTATCACGCTGGAGCTTTGCACCAGCGCGGTCAGCATAAACCCAGAGAAGAAACCTCGCCTTTTGGTATTCGTACCGCGATTTAGATACAGCTCCAGCTTCTCGCCTGCGGACTGCTTCAAGCCATCGGTAAGATGCATCATTCCGATGAGAAACATTCCGATTCCACCCAGCAAGGCACCCAATGCCAGTAACATGATTCACTCTTTAATTCGCAATTAACAATCGCTCAAGTTTAAACGATTTTTTGCTTGTGCGTGTCGTTTTCAGATCATAATTCTGCCCACCGACGATTCCTAGCCTGCTGTAAAATATTGAAGAGACTAATCTAATGAAACTAACTTTTTGCACCTAAGTGCTCAGTCCATAATCTATATCGGACCGGCCCTAGTTACAGCGTCCTTTTTTTGAGCTACCAAACGACAGCATAAACAGAGGCACTATCCCGGCGGGTTCCGCTGGTTCCCGCAACTGACAATATTGTGGGGGGGGGGAAGCCCCGGTCACCTTGGTCGTGGATGGTAATACTCTAGGTTCAGGTCTGCTCAAAACTGAAGCGGGGCTCATTCACATGATTTTGCGAGGCTTACATAACTGAAAAGCGAAGTCTGGCTGTCTGACTTTCCACGCATTTGTCGTTGCCGTCTAGTCTAATGGGGTTGCGCCATTTTCGCATGAATGGTTTTTTAATAACCTGCTAGCAATAGATACCGAATACAACGCTTACAACTTCAGCATCTATTCCATTTTTCGATCTCTTCGTTTAGAGTAGAAAGCGGGCTCTCGAAGATATTTACACAATTTTTATGAGCGCACCAATTAAGACCAATCCAATATGGATATTACATAATAAGGACATTTCATGCGCAACCATCTAAAATATGCTAGCTCGTTGGCGATTGCTTTGACCCTTTGGGGATGTGGCGGAGATATTAAAGACTCAGTCGATCGCATCGTCGAGGCAATGGACAATGCAGTCTACACGCTGGATCAAAACTCATCCGAATATCAGAATATTCTCGAAGAATTACTAAACCAAATAGAGTCGATTGATAATGAGATTAGCGAAGCAATAAGAGGTGATATAACTGTACTCCTCGAAAGGACCCCTGGAGTAGTCGGGCAAGAGCTACGTTGTAATGTGGACTTTATAGCAACCCGAATTAAGCAAGGCTTACAATGCGCCCAACGAAAGTTCATGCTTTCGAACCTATACTCTGGAACTCTTCAGCGGCCAGAATGTGTCGCACGAGAGCCCTCGGTGTGCTCTATAGTTCCTTCATCTATACAACAAGAGTTCGACCCATCCGTAATTAACGTCTATGGTTATGATTTTGATCTTGGCATTAACGGTATAATGGAAGATTCTAGCGGAGACAAATTGCCAATTAGCGAATATTTTGCAATGCCATCGCATTATAATCTTACAATAAATCTAGGTGACAACGGTATTCCTGACGTCTATCGATACGACAAACTGTCTCTTCTATATGAAGACAAAGTTATTGCATCAACTTCTGTCATCAGAGGAGAAGTCTGTACTCTGATAAATCCAGGAGTAAGAACTATCAATTATGCATACCAAGACGGAAAGCCTTGTGAGCGCGATGGTGGCGGTTTTGGAGGCATACGGTTTGCGATGTGCCTTTCTCAGATAGCTAGCGTCGGAATCGACATTGACACATCTCTCTCGCTTGACTATGAGAATAATAGAATTATCGCTGAAACGAAATCAACTATAGATAGCCTGTATTCTAATAGAACAGACACATTCGTGGTGTACTCAAGCCCTCCCGGTCAAATGTTATCGAATGTGTCTGTTGAAATGACGGATTCTCTAGAATTTCACGATGCTGACGAAAGAGTGAACTACATTGAAAGAGGTAATTTTGGTTTGGTGAACCAATATGAACTCAACATGATTGGCCCAAACCTTAGTGCTTACGCCAAAATAGATTTCAATGAGTTTGAAGTGTGCACATATAGCCAATAGTTTGCACAACAGAGGCTTACATAGCCCCCGGATACTAACAGTTATATTGGTTTTTTGTCTGGGGCATAATTATTAAAAACGAGCTGGTCGGCATCAAGAGTGCTAACCCTACCTATAAGATTCTCTCATGAACAAGACTGGCTTGTTATCGGAAAGATCACCAAAGATAGCCTGTCCATATGGGTTCTGACGCAAGCCATCCCCATTGTAGTCGTAGCATAGCCAATGCTCACCGCACTCTTCACCGGGCGTGTTATCCGTAGTGTCTGTATCCAGTATCCACGTTAGAGTGGCGCTGCCGGAATTGGGGTTAGCCGAACCGTCATACCCCGGCGCAGCCAAGCTCACCAGGGAATAGCCTGCTGCCGAACTGACTCCCGCAATCGACGTTTCACCCGCGTCCAGATTGCCACTGAAGGCCGATAATCCAAAATCAGTATCCGCTACCACAGTGCCCAGGCAGACACCATTATCGGCTGAATTATTCACAAAATTGCCGGTGCTATCCCAGTATTGCAATCGCAACATCATGATTAGGGGTGTTTGAACCGAACCATGGGTGTTATCAATCCATCCACGCCCGTACCGAAGATTGGTACCTTGAATATCGTCAATAAAATACGCAACGCAGCCGCCGGACTGATAACAAACATCGTCAGTCAGGCCTGCACCCAAGGTTTCGGTTACTGTCAGGTCGGCACTCGATATTGAGTAATCCAACAAGGGATCCCATGGCACATCTCCACTGTCGGGCTGATCATTTAGTTTGTTAATTACAAACTGATGGGCCGTTGTGCTGAACACGGCGGCACCATCATAAATATCCGCGCCAGTCCAAGAGCGAGTAACGCTGCTGCTGTTCTCAGTGAAACATCCAGCCGCTATCCCACCAACACCATCCAGACAAGCGGACCCTGTTGCAGGGCTGGCCGAATCCAACTCGATAGTGTGTTGCGGTAAAGGCAGGCTCCAGAATGCGCCACCGTAATTATTGGTAGTGGCGCCCAAAACATTGACTGCGGTTACGGTGATGCTGGGTTCGCTCACAAAGCCAAACCCCTGCCCCTGGTAAGTAAAATCGCAGGTCCAGGGGCTGACATCATCATTACCATCCCGTAACTGTGGCCCATCATCTGATATCAGGAACTGATCAGGATAGAAGCGGCCCACATAATCAATAGTACCGGTTACGTTGCTGCTGCCCAGATAACTGCCACTCTGCAACTGTGCATCAAGCTGAATAATACCCACCTCATCAAAGCGCACCGAAGCTGTACCCGAGCCAGAACTAAATGCACTGATGGTAGTTGCCCCCGCCAAACCAGGATCAACGACTCCGGCCAACGATGGGCTCGGCAGCAGCAAAGTCGAGCTTAGACTAACGGATTCCCCTTCGTTACCGAACGCCGGTGTGGCGGCGTTATCGGACAGGTCGGCACCTGCATCCGCGACACCATCATCATTGCTGTCATCCACTCCTTGGTGAACCACCGCACGCGCCATTAAGTCAAAGGTTTCGCCTGCTTTAATAAAGGCTGAACCAGCAGCGGAGGTAGCCGCCGGGTTACTGGTAGGTGTGGCCCGTTGTGTTGTGGCCAGCAGATCAAAAGCAAAAGGCCTAACTGTGTAGTCAGCACTGCTGGCGTTGATCGTAATGGGCTGGTTATTGATATCCAACACCAAGCCGGAGCTGTCATCTGTCAGATTAAGAGCATACTGACCCACATCGCTGGTTAGCAATTGAGTGCTAGCAAGCCCCTGCACAAAATTGAGCGTTAAATTATCGGCACCCGGTGTGGCCGAAGGCAAACTCACACCCCCCCCCACACCCGTCACCTGTGGTGCCACGCCTCCGGCATCGTTGGCGCTACGAGTAATCCACGCCTTCAGGTCAATATCACCCTGGTATTCTTCAAATCGCCCACAACTACCCGAAACAGGATCCAATCGTAACATCTCAACTTCAAGGGCATGATTTCTGCCCGCAATAAAATCGTTTCCGAGAGTATCGGTTACGTTAATTTGCAGAGCATTCTCATTAAAGGCAATCACAGAGGAAACACCTGTCGCCGTGCCACCGCTCTCAGTTGCCGTAACCGTCAGTTCATCGGCATGAGTGTTGCTGAGATTCAGCACTACCTGACCATTGTCACCTGCTGCAAAGCTGTATTGCACCGCGCCATCATCATTACTGTCTGTAGTGGGAATCAGTGTACCAACACCATTACTGGACCAATTGCCATGATTGCTGCTGGTGCTAATATCTACCGGGCCGGTGAAACCAGTGTAAGTGGTGCCATCTGCCGCCAATGCACGAATGGTGACTTCTGTGGGCGCACACACACTGGCTGTGGCTGCCGCCGTAACTTCAAACCCGTCCAATATGGATGCGCAGGGATTGGTGGCATTCATATCCGCCAATACCTCAGCGCCGCTCAGTGAGCGGTCATACAGTTTCACCTCATCAATTAAACCGCGCCAGCGTCTTCCGGTGATTCCCTGATCCGCCCCTATTTCCATAGGGTCACTATTGGTAACCAGGGTTTCGCCACTGTAGGTTCGAAACGCCACCTCAGCACCATCCAAGTAAATGCTCTGTCGAGTTTGAGAATACACAATTGCTACGTGATGCCAATTGCCTAACGTTATGCGGGATGCACCTGAATCGAATGACCTCGTTGTGGTACCGCTGCGAGTGCTTTGCCACCACCAGAATATTTGTCCACTGTTATTAATGTGAAATTCGTAGTTCTCATCTTTGGAGAAAATCGACTTGAGATTATCAGGGCCGTAGGCGTCCAAACGAATCCAAGCCGTAATAGCCAGCTCATTGGTTAGATCCAGCAACGGATTGTCGTTGACTCGAATTAAGTTACTGCCATCAAGCTGCGCGCCATTACACACTTGAGCAGGCACCGATTGTGGATTATTGACGCCAGTACCATGCAACCGGTTGTAGGAGGAATCCAAGACCTCCCCCACTGTTCCATTCCAGGTTGGGCCTTCCAGCTTGTAGTAAGCAACCAGCCCCGTACTGCTGGCAAATGAATCCACACAGGTGTAAAGATTGGCATTGGGAACATCGACGAAAGATCCTCCACTTGGGCCTTGCCACTGCAAGTGCATGGTTTTACTTGAAAACGCCACACCCTCTTTATAGAACTCGACTTTCAAGGGATACCGCTGGCCTGCGACCAGAGCGATAGTACTGCTGTTGGCTGTGGCTCGACCTGCCGACCATCGGTTGATGATCTGAGTGTTTGCCAGATCCCCCAACCACACCCTTGAGCCATCTTCAGAGGTGCTGCGAAAAACATAGTTGCCACTTACGTCTGGTTCAATGTACCCCTCCCAACGAATCGAAAAGCCGCTAAAAAACGATCCCGCAGGCCACGTAAAGATCCCCCAATCGAAAGCGATATTGTTATCTACCCGCTGGAACTGATACCCACCTGAAAGCGTTTCGTTACCCCAGTAGCTGGCAGCCATACCGTTCTGTTGCGTTGTGTAGTAAAAAGTATCATTTGAAACACCAATAACCTCCCCCGTTGCATCCTGCACGTTCGAGACGGTTACCGTGTAGTTAGTGTTGTTGCTCATATTCGAGCCCAACGTAAGCTGAACCTGATAACCCTCATCTGAACGCACAGCGCTTTGTACCGTAACGCTGCCACCACTTTGATTGACCACCGAGTAATTAGCAGTGTTTTCGGAGGTGACAAGATCCAGAAACTGCTGCCCATTTGCAGAATCGAAATCCACGATGATCCGATTGGATGATCCACAGACAGGGCTAACCAATAATAAACGGGGTGGCGCTATGGAGCACAAACTACCATAGTCTGCATCATCAACAGCACTCGAATCGTAGTTAACAGAAGCCCCGCCACCGACACTGATAGACCCTGCAGCCGTCAGCGCACCATTTATTTGCACGCTGCCCGATCCGTTAACCGTGGCATTGCCTGTGACATAAATCAGCGCATTCACCCTCGCTTGCCCCGACATCTGAAAATTGCCATTTACAATAACGATCAGGTCTTCAGGGTTTCCACTGGCATTCAAACTACTTGTACCTGATAGCTGCAGGCCGCCATTAAAATACAAACGTGTTGTAGTACCGACAGTGGTTAGAGTTCCACCTGACAAATTAGTTGTTGAATAGTGATAATCGCCCGGCCCAAGCGTGTTATTCAACGTTAATGGCGCTACCCCTGTAAAAGCAGGTAACACCGGAGCGTTGGTGCTGCCGGGGGTGGTGGCGGCTGGCCAGATACTGCCGCAATCTGCAGCCCAAGCAGCACTATTTGTGAGCATGCAGACAATCAAAGCTATCAGGCGCACACTAGCTCTCCACATTCAGCACCACCGTCAATTGTCGTGAGACATAATCAAGATCCACCGGCGAGCCGGCGCTTCGAGCTTGTATATCCAGTTCGTACACTCTGACCGTGCTACCTGCTTCGTTATAATCTGCGCTGTTGCACGTGACTGTCACTTGAAACCCGTTGATGCTTAGCGTGCCTGTCGCTGCTGCACACGTGTTAGAGCTATTGATCTGATAAGCAGCCCATTCAGCACCTGCTTTAGCCGCCCAGAAAGCGCGGCTCGATTGCGTGCGGATATCAACGATTCCACTGGACACATTAAGAATCTGCGCCATAGCCCCTACCAATAGAGCAACAACCACAATCATAAATATAATGGCTGGTA
>Ga0209555_10002272_pt1 | contig 13650 bp, 16 predicted proteins | sample SaaInl85LU_5_DNA_FD_184643 | JGI IMG/M metagenome (GOLD analysis project Ga0209555, IMG submission 184643) | Marine microbial communities from expanding oxygen minimum zones in the Saanich Inlet - ESP_85LU_5_DNA (SPAdes) (version 2) | ecosystem: Environmental > Aquatic > Marine > Intertidal... | reverse complement strand
TTGCATCAGCTCTTTTAATAGCAGCTCGATCGCTGGATACCAGCGCAATGTACCAAAGCAGAGTTCTTTAAATAGACCAATATCTTTTTCGGCCACTTTGGTAGCGTATTCTGGCAGCAGTGCTGAGAGGGATTTGCCGCGCAATACTTGAGCCAGTACCTCTGCGACAGCGACGCGAGTATTCATCAGCTGCCCAGTATTGTCTGCGCGGTAAACAACTCGGCGCGAGATTTGAGAATTTCGGATACCGCCATACGGGATTTGCCTGGCAGCTGTATCACAGTTAACCGCAGCGAATGCTCGCCGCAGCTGACGAGAATCCCGCTATTATCAGCGCTGATTATCTGACCTGCGGGCTGCGTCGAGGCCGGCCCCAGTTCAGCCTGCCAAACCTTAATACGCAAATCGTCAAGCCTTGTATAGGCTGCGGGGAAAGGATTGAATGCGCGAATCTGTCTATCCAAAACTGCCGCTGTTTTCGACCAGTCCATAAGTGCTTCGCTTTTATCAATTTTTGCCGCGTAGCAGCTCTGACTGTCATCCTGAACAACCTCCAGTGCCTTGCCGGCTTGTAAATTATTCAGGGTGCTTATCAGGGCTGGCGCGCCCAACTGCTCAAGCTTTTTATACATGGTTGCACTGCTGTCAGTGCTCTCAATAGGACAGCGTGAAATACACAGCATGGCACCTGTATCCAGGCCCGCATCCATCTGCATAATAGTGACGCCGGTTTCCTCGTCGCCTGCTTCTACAGCGCGTTGGATCGGAGCAGCTCCGCGCCAGCGCGGTAGGATAGAGCCGTGAACATTGATACAGCCAAGTCTGGGAATATCCAGAACCGCCTGGGGCAGGATCAACCCGTAGGCGACTACCACCATAATGTCAGCCTGCAAATCAGCCAGAATTTTTTGCTGTTCCGGATCTTTAAGGGATTGCGGTTGAAACACCGGCAGGTCGTTAGCGAGAGCCAATAGCTTGACCGCGCTTGCCTTGAGTTTTTTGCCTCGCCCAGCGGGACGATCTGGTTGCGTGTAGACCGCGATCACTGAATGTTGCGGGCTATCTACCAGGGCCTGCAGGTGTGCCGCGGCGAAATCGGGCGTTCCTGCGAAAATAATCTTCAAGCTGAAAGCGCCCTATGCATTTTTGCGGTGGATTTTTTCGAGCTTTTTGCGAATACGCTGACGCTTGAAAGATGACAGGTAATCGACAAATAACTTACCTTCGAGATGGTCGATTTCATGCTGTATACAAACGGCTAAAAGACCATGCGCCTCTTCCTCAAAAGCATTGCCCTCACCATCAAGGGCGCGAATAATCACATGGGCAGGTCGATCGATAGTTTCATAAAACCCGGGCACCGAGAGACAGCCCTCATCATAGGGATTGGTACTGTCGTCGAGCACTTCAATTTCCGGGTTGATAAACACTCGCGGCGGGATTCCCTCTTCACCTAGATCCATAACAATAACCCGTTGGTGAACATCGACCTGCGAGGCGGCAAGACCAATACCTTGGGCGTGCTTCATGGTATCGAACATATCTGCGACCAGACGTTTGATCTTGTCATCAACTTCGGCGACCGGCTCGGCTACAGTGCGCAGCCTGGGATCGGGGAATTCGAGAATATTTAATATTGCCATAGCGAATGTGATAGATTTTTAAAAAAAAGTTTAAAGCACTGCTACCATTAAGTAAGCTCGGCGGCATTTTGCACCCTGACCCTTATTTATACGTTGCATTTACTAGCAGGATAAACAGCTAAGTAAGTTGAGAAACGCAAGGGTATAGCAAATTATACACTAACCCCGCCAAGAGAAAGGACTCACTGATATGAAAAAAATCCTATTCGCTACCACTCTATTAATGGCTCTTTTATTCAGTATATCCAGCGTGATGGCTGAGGTCGTTTCACTGAAAAAAGATTTGCCAGATCAATATGTCGTTAAACGCGGCGATACCCTCTGGGATATCTCTGGCGTATTTCTTCAGGATCCCTGGATGTGGCCGGAAATCTGGCACGCCAACCAGCAGATTAAAAACCCCCATCTTATCTATCCCGGCGATACCATTACACTGGTCTATATCGACGGTGTGCCAAAGCTAGTGGTCAAGCGCAGTCGCGATCTGAAGTTGTCTCCGGAAATTAGAACCATGGATCACGCTGAGGCGATCAGCGTACTGCCATTGGAGATTATCGACAATTTCCTCTCGAAAAATCGTGTTACTGACGATGCCACTCTACGCAGTGCGCCCTATGTTCTCGGCGGCACCGAGCGTCGTATTCTGATGGGCATGAAAGATGACTTCTATGCGCGCGGTGATTTCACCGCCAATCGCTTGAACTATGGCATTTACCGTCGCGGTGACCCCTATCTCGATCCTGATACTGGTGAATTGCTGGGTATTCGCGCCATCGATGTTGGCGCTGCCAAGATTAAAGCGCTCAAGGATGATATTGCGACAATGGGCGTTAGCCGCGCGGCAGGTGAGATCCGCATTAAAGATCGCTTGCTGTTTAGCGAAGAGCGCACATTGGCATCGACCTTTTATCCGCGCGCCCCGGAGACTGAGATTAAAGCCTCGGTACTCAATGTTGAAGATGGTGTGCGCAATGCCGGTGCGCTCGATGTTGTAGCTATAAACCGCGGTGATCGCGATGGTCTGCAAGCCGGCGATACCCTAGCTATTTTTAAGCGCGGCGATTTCACCAAAGATCGAGTTGCCAATCAGCGGGTAAAGCTTCCGGATGAGCGCATCGGGTTATTAATGGTGTTTTATACCTATGAAAAAATGAGCTTTGGCCTGATTATGGAGGCCGACCGGCAAGTTGATATAGGTGATTTGCTCAGCAATCCATAGAGAACAGCCCATAACATATCTTTCAGGACAAGGAGTGTCCCGTGAACAGGGAATGTCATTACGCGCTGGTCTCCCAGCATTTGGAAAATTTCACCACAAAGTTTCAGCGTCAGCTGCTCGAGTATTCAAATAGTTACAGAACTATCTTTGAGCGGCCACCCAGCGATTACCCTGAACAGCTGTGGCCGCTGTTAGAAAACCTGCAGGATCAATACCAGCGTCAGACCTGGCGCGATAGTGTTGAGGCTATAGAAAGGCGTATCGAAAAATGCTCTGCATCTATTATTCCAATTACCAGTGACGATTATCCCTCTCTGCTCAGACAGATTGTCGGTGCACCGCCGCTGCTCTATATAAGGGGCAACAGTGAAAATCTCCATCTGCCGCAGATAGCCATTGTTGGCAGTCGACGCATGACCAGAGGTGGCGAGACCAATCCTTTGAGTGGAGCAAGTTTCTCGCTGGTGGCGGATTTGTCATAACCAGCGGCTTGGCGCAGGGCGTCGATGGCATTGCTCATTCAGGTGCACTTGCAGCTATGGGCAAAACCATCGCGGTGATGGGCACCGGTATAGATACTATTTATCCCCGCGAGCACCGCCGACTGGCAGAGAATATTATTGATCAGGGCGGTGCATTGGTTACTGAGTTTGATCCGGGAACACCGCCGTTGCCGACGCATTTTCCTAGAAGAAATCGAATTATCAGCGGCTTGAGTCTCGGCGTTCTGGTGGTTGAAGCGGCGCCGAGAAGTGGCTCACTGATCACGGCGCGCTTGGCTTTGGAGCAAAACCGTGAAGTGTTTGCTATTCCCGGTTCCATCCACAACCCTCAGAGTCGCGGCTGTCATCAGATTATTAAGCAGGGGGCCCATTTGGTTGAGCAGGCCGAGGATATTATCTGTGAGCTGCAGGGGGCGCTCGGTGGACTTGCAGTATTGCCAGAGCACTCCTTGCCACCGCAATCATCCTCGGCGGTACCAACTGGCGAAAAGGATTTGCTGGCAGATGAGTTAAAGCTTTTATCTGTGCTCGGTTTCGAGCCAGTAGATATGGACAGTCTGGCTATTGACGGGCTGTTTTCAACCGCAGAATTATCGCGTCTATTAATCTCTCTGGAGCTTAAGGGACTGGTCGAAAACAGGAGTGGGTTCTATCTGCGACTGAGTTAGGTGAAACTAAAAATCCCGTCCCGAAGATGATCTGTTATAGGGAGGCTGTCGTCGACTTCTGGCGACAACATATGCCACTTAAAATTGAATGTTTCTCTATGGTTGCGTCGAGCTAAAAGTTCCGGTAGATTGCGCACCTCTCTTACATGGTGACCAAAAAATGACCAAACCTTTTGTTGCAGTTCTGATGGGTTCCGATTCCGATTTACCGGTAATGGAAGCCAGCTTTAAGATTCTTAAAAAATTCGATATTCCCTTTGAAGTTAAGGTGACATCAGCGCACCGTACGCCAGAGGCAACTCATAATTATGTGACTGATGCGGATGCCCGCGGATGTGCAGCGTTTATCTGTGCTGCTGGTATGGCGGCTCACTTGGCCGGTGCTGTTTCTGCGACCACTCTGCGTCCAGTTATCGGCGTGCCAATCAATGGTTCTCTGGACGGCTTGGATGCACTGTTGTCAACAGTACAGATGCCTGGTGGAATTCCGGTTGCAACAGTTGCTATCGGCAGTGCCGGTGCAAAAAATGCAGCCTATCTCGCAGCGCAGATTATCGGTGTTTCCGATCCATCTATGCACCAAAAACTCCTGAAAGAACGCGCTGATAATGCTGCCGCTATTATCGCTAAAGATGCCGCGTTGCAGGAAAAGCTTCAAAACGGATAATTCTTCCGTGAGCGATTGGGTGAGCCATCCACAAATTTGCCGTGCAGCAGAATTGCTGCAACAGCAGGCAGTGGTGGCTTATCCCACTGAGTCAGTCTGGGGCCTCGGTTGTGATCCCCAGTCTGCCTCTGCAGTTGAAAAAATCCTCCAGCTTAAAAAACGCAATGTCGATAAGGGTCTTATTCTTATCGCCGATTGTGTTGAGCGCTTCAAACCATTTCTGGTTGGCCTCGACGATGAATATCTACGCCGCTTTCAGGCGCCAAGAGCAAAACCCACTACCTGGCTTGTGCCAAACAATGGCACCGCGCCGCTGTGGATTAGTGGTGGCCGTGATACATTGGCGCTGCGTATAACCGCGCACCCAATTGCTGCTGCACTCTGCACAGCTTTTGGCGGGCCACTGGTTTCTACATCAGCGAATCCGCAGGGGTTGCCGGCAGCCAAATCTGCACTTGAAGTGGAAAACTATTTTGGCGCTGCAATCGATGCGCAAGCTCCGGGTCGAGTTGGCGAAGCACTCAACCCTAGTGAAATCAGGTATTTAATTAGCGGAGAGATTGTTCGTGAAGGATGATGTGCAAATAATAGATAAGGCGGCGGTAAAAAAGTATCTGCTCGGCTTGCAGGACAGTATTTGTAACGCTCTGCAAACGATCGATGGCAGATCGTGGCAAGAAGATAGCTGGACCCGCGATGAAGGTGGGGGTGGCCGCAGTCGCGTGCTGGTCGATGGCCCAGTTATTGAAAAGGGCGGGGTCAATTTCTCCCATGTCTTTGGCACTCAGATGCCTGCTTCTGCAACCCAAAATCGCCCGGAATTGGCGGGTCGCAGTTTTGAGGCGATGGGCGTTTCGCTGGTTATTCATCCGCAAAATCCCTATGCGCCAACATCCCATGCCAATGTACGCTTTTTTATTGCTGAAAAAGAAGGTGCAGATCCTGTCTGGTGGTTTGGTGGTGGCTATGATCTGACTCCCTATTACGGAAATGACGAAGATTGCCGGCACTGGCATCAAACCGCCAAAGATGCCTGTGAGCCATTCTCACCAGATTTTCACTCGCGCTTTAAGAGTTGGTGTGATGACTATTTCTACTTAAAGCATCGCAGTGAACCCCGCGGTATAGGCGGGCTGTTCTTCGATGATCTCAATGAGCAGGGCTTTGAGCAGAGCTTTGCCTTTATGCGCAGTATTGGTGACAGCTACAGCAAGGCCTATCTGCCTATTTTGCAGCGTCGTCACGCGGTTGACTTCGGCGATCGTGAGCGCCAGTTCCAGCTCTACCGTCGCGGCCGCTATGTTGAATTTAATCTGGTCTATGATCGCGGCACATTGTTTGGCCTTCAGACCGGTGGTCGCACAGAATCAATTCTGATGTCGCTACCACCGCTGGTGCGTTGGGAGTACGATTGGACACCTGAGCCCGGCACTGCCGAGGCTGAACTCTATGAGAAATACCTAACCCATAATGACTGGGTCTAAAATACCGGAATCCACAATGACTGATAAATACGCTGTTTTTGGTAACCCAGTGACACACAGTAGATCGCCGCAGATTCACAGCGCCTTTGCTGCGGCTACCAATCAAAACCTCAGTTACGAAAAGCAGCTTGTGGCTATCGATGGTTTTGAGACTGCGGCTGATGAGTTTTTCGCCGCTGGCGGCAAGGGTTTAAATATTACTGTTCCCTTTAAACAGGAAGCCTACTCATACGCCGCGAGACTTACAGAGCGAGCGCGTCGCGCCGGTGCCGTTAATACATTGACCATGCAGGATGATGGCACGGTGATTGGCGATACGACCGATGGGGTCGGCATGATTGCCGATATAGTCCAAAATCTCGGCTGGCAGATTCGCGCCAAACGGGTTTTGGTGCTCGGCGCCGGTGGTGCGGTGCGGGGTATTTTAGAGCCGTTGATGGCCGAGCAGCCGCAGCATGTGGTGATTGCCAATCGCACTTTGGAAAAGGCACTTCAGCTGTCTAAAGGTTTTGCTGAGCTTGGCTATATTCTTGGCTGTGGTTTCGATATGTTGCCCGGTCAGGAATTTGATCTGGTGATTAATGGCACTAGCACCAGTTTGACTGATGGTATGCCCCCCCTGCCGGATGATCTGATTCCAGCGGGTTCGGCTTGTTACGATATGATGTATGCCGCGGAGCCGACACCATTTCTAAAGTGGGCGCAGCGCAGGGGTGCAGTAACTGCTGATGGTTTGGGTATGTTGGTTGAGCAGGCTGCTGAATCCTTTTATCTGTGGCGTCAGGTTAAGCCGCAGACTGCTTCAGTGATAGAGGCTCAGCGAGCGTCTCTTTAATGTCTATTTCTCTTCGTCGAGATACTCATCTTTTAGTTTTACATAGTTGGCGGCGGAGTAGCTGAAGAAGGCTTTTTCTTTTTCTGAGAGTGCGCGCATCTGTTTGCAGGGATTGCCCACATAGACAAAGCCGCTGGCGAGGGTTTTACCCGGTGGCACCATGCAGCCGGCACCGACAATTACTTCATCTTCAACCACGGCACCATCATTAATAATCGCGCCATTGCCAATCAGTATTCTATTGCCAACAATGCAGCCGTGTAGCACTGCGCGGTGACCAATGACCACATCATCGCCGATATTTAATGGCCAGCCATTGGGGTTAAAGTCACTGGCGTGGGTAATATGCAGTACAGCGTTGTCTTGCACATTGGAGCGGTCGCCGATTCTTATGGAATGCATATCGCCGCGAATAACGGCGCCGGGCCACACTGATGCGTCGTCACCAAGATGCACGTCGCCTATCACTGTTGCGGCGGGGTCGATGTAGACACGTTGTCCCAGTTTTGGAGAAATACCTCGGTGGCTGCGAATTGAGTGATCCATATGCTCTAATGCCCGATATAATAAAGACTCCTATTGTGGTGATATTTACATGGCTTTTTCAACCCAAAAACGATTTATTGCAGGTGTGACCTGCCCCAAATGCTCAAAGATGGATAAGCTCAAGGCTTATTCTGAGGATGGTGTTGATTACCGCGAATGTGTCAGCTGTGGGTTTCGCGATGAGATGCGGGTTTTTTCTGAACCCCGTGAGTTGGGGACGCGAGTAAATGCTAATGCTGATTTGCCGGAGAATAAGGTTTCTACGGTTAAGTTGGTTGATCCTGGTTAGGTGCTGTACTGCCCGGGCCGCACTATCAGGGTGTAATTTTCGCTTTCAAATATATAGGTTTAGTGCCGGCTGGAAGTGCTTGCTGCTAAGGATTTGGCTTGGCTGTGCCGGGAATTTTTTGGCGAAAATCACCCCCTAACATTGCGTCCCTACACTGGAGGTCTTTTCAAGGTTACGATTGAGAGCTGAGGTGGATAAGGGTGTTATCGCCCGGCTCTTGCCGCAACAGCCAAGCCAAATCCTTAGTAGCAAAGAGTATTGGATACCACCGCCTTTGATCGTTGTAGGCGAAAACACTTTATAAAGAGCCTTGTCTACCTTAGATCGTCCAGCACCTGCAAAACTAAATAACTACCTAGTGAAGACGAACCCGAGAATTCTGACTCTTAAACAACAGCCGAATATTAGAAGACTCAGTCAAGCAGGGAAAACGCTCAGCAGGATCTTTGCCAAGCGCACTACTGTATTCAAACAGTTTCACGCTCAAGGCTTTATCTTTGGCAATAGACGCTAGCAACTTATCGTTGAGCAATTGAATAGCACCATCGATTTGATTGGCAAAAGGCTCGCCAATAATATGGTGCACAATCAGGTTAGATCTGGTCATATTCACCGGAATAACCGGACAGTTGTAATTGGCGCTCAATACATCATTGAGCTCCTCGAGAAGTCGGTGTGCCAAATAGGCCTGATACATATTGGCCTCCAGGCTCTCCTCCACTGACACAACGCCATCGGGCACGTCGAGAAACTCTTTAGCGATTGCCAATTGTTGAGCAATTGCACCGCGGACACCGGCGCTACTAAGAAAATCTTCAAAAGCAGTAATCAGGTCTGGGACCAATTCTACATAGCGCTCAATAAAAGTTGCCAGGGCAGTAGTCCCATCTCCCTCTCTCAACCGTATAGAGGAGTGAAGGTATTGAACTCGTTCGTTTAAGTAGGCAATCAAAAAATCACTACTTCGAGCCGAAAGTGGAGCCATGGGTAACTCTCTTTTGATGTTTTTGTCGAGGAAAAACCAATTCAAAGGGTTTATGTCCGCTAGAGGTCGCAAGTCCAGCCAGTGCAACCATGTTCTTAATTTAGCAGAAAATGCGCTCTGCGCCACAATCTTTAGGGATTCCTGGACGATTTTGCCGATTTTACCCAGAAGAAACACAACACCTACGCATGGCAAATCAAGCCGTTTTTCAGTAGTGATAACAGCTTTGGTTTGCTATACTGCCGCCGCTTTTAAACTGCTCGGCCACATTTGTCGAAAAAAGTTGGAAAGTTTTAGCTTAAAAATCACAATTACCACGGAGAAAGCAAGCGATGTTGAAAAGAGCGAAAGCACTTTTCTTGAGTCTGTTGAGCCTTGTTGTTTCATTGCCCGCGATGGGCGCCGCAGTCGCCGAATCGTCGACTAGACAACTCAATATGCCCCAAGGTGTTACCGAAGTTAGTCAGGCCGCATATGATATTCATATGATTATGGTCTGGGTCTGTACCGTTATCGGTATCGGCGTTTTTGGTTTTATGTTCTACGTGATGTACGCACACCGGAAATCCCGTGGTGCCGTAGCCGAAAACTTCCATGAAAATTTAGTTGTAGAGCTGCTGTGGACAATTGTTCCGACGATTATTTTGATCGTTATGGCATTCCCAGCTACTACAGCACTATTAAAAGTCTACGATACAGATAATCCAGATATCGAGATTAAGATTACTGGCTACCAGTGGAAATGGCAGTACGAGTACCTCGGTGAAGGCGTTAAGTTCATGAGTGAACTCAACACTTCTCTCGACGAAGTGTACGGCCGTGAGCCCAAGGGTGAGCACTACCTACGTGAAGTAACTGAGCCGCTGGTATTGCCAGTTGGTAAAAAGATTCGCTTCCTGGTGACTGGCAACGATGTTATCCACTCATGGTGGGTGCCTGATTTTGGTGTTAAGCGCGATGCGGTCCCAGGACTGTTTACATCGGGTTGGGCCAAGACAGACGAACCAGGTATTTACGTTGGTGAATGTACTGAGTTATGTGGTCTCGGCCACGCGTTTATGCCAGTTGTCGTTGAAGTCAAAGAAGAAGCTGAATACAACGAATGGTTAGCAGGCAAAAAAGCTGAAGCAGCAGAATATGCCTCGACTATCGGCAAGCAGTGGTCAGCCGAAGAGTTGATGGTTAGAGGTGAAGAGGTTTACGAGCGCAGCTGTGCAGCCTGTCACCAGAGCAACGGTGAAGGTATTCCCGGTGTATTCCCTGCCCTTAAGGACAGCCCGATTGCACTTGGCCCGATGGTTGGTCATATCGCAGTTCTGATCGACGGTGTTGCTGGTACATCCATGCAGTCATTTGCTGATCAGCTCTCCGAGGTAGATATTGCCGCGGTTGTTCACTATGAACGAAATGCCTGGGACAACAATGTCGGCGATGTAACTCAGCCGCTTGATGTTCTCAATTACAAGCAAAGCAAATAAGGGAGATACGAATATGGCACATGGTCCCGCAACACTGGCAGACGGCTGGAAGGCTTATATAAGCCGCTGGGTGTTTACTACTAACCATAAAGATATCGGTACACTGTACCTGTGGTTTAGCTTTGCAATGTTTATTCTGGGTGGTGCATTTGCAATGATCATCCGCGCCGAGCTGTTCCAGCCCGGCATGCAGCTGATTAAGCCCGAATTTTTCAATCAGATGACCACTATGCACGGCCTGGTCATGGTCTTCGGCGCGATTATGCCGGCCTTCGTTGGTTTGGCTAACTGGATGATTCCCCTGATGATCGGGGCGCCAGATATGGCACTTCCACGTATGAACAACCTGAGCTTCTGGATCCTGCCTTTCGCGTTTGCGATCCTCACCTCAACATTGTTTATGGAAGGCGGCGGTCCAAACTTCGGTTGGACGTTCTACGCGCCACTGTCGACTACCTACGCACCTGAATCGGTTAACTTCTTTATCTTCGCAATCCATATTATGGGTGCCTCATCAATTATGGGCTCCATCAATATTATTGCGACAGTAATGAACATGCGCGCACCTGGCATGACTTACATGAAGATGCCACTGTTCGTATGGACTTGGGTAATTACTGCATTCCTGCTGGTTGCTGTTATGCCAGTACTGGCCGGCGCAGTAACCATGATGTTGATGGATATTAACTTCGGTACCAGCTTCTTTAACGCTGCTGGTGGCGGTGATCCGGTTCTGTTCCAGCACGTGTTCTGGTTCTTCGGTCACCCCGAGGTATACATTATTATCCTGCCAGCATTTGGTGTTGTATCGCAGATTATCCCAACCTTTAGCCGCAAGCCTCTGTTTGGTTACTCGTCAATGGTTTACGCCACTGCCGCGATTGCCTTCCTGTCGTTTGTTGTATGGGCTCACCACATGTTTACCGTGGGTATGCCAATCGCCGGTGAGCTGTACTTTATGTACGCCACTATGTTGATTGCTGTACCAACTGGTGTGAAGGTATTTAACTGGATCACTACCATGTACAAAGGCTCGTTGACCTTTGAAACGCCAATGCTATTCAGTATCGCTTTTGTGATTCTGTTTACCTTTGGTGGCTTCACCGGTTTGATGTTGTCGATTGCGGCAGCGGATATGCAGTATCACGACACCTACTTTGTAGTTGCTCACTTCCATTACGTAATGGTTGCGGGCGCGGTATTTAGTGGCACAGCTGCTATTTACTACTGGCTGCCAAAGTGGTGCGGAAAGATGTACAACGAGACCATGGGTCAGGTTCAGTTCTGGGTAGCATTTATCGGCTTTAACATCGCCTTTATGCCGCAGCACTTCCTGGGTCTGGCTGGTATGCCACGTCGCTACGCGGATTACGGTCTGCAGTTTGCCGACTGGAATATGGTTTCAAGTATTGGTGCCTTTATTTATGGTGGCGCACAAATAATGTTGTTGATCAATGTAATCTTGACTATCAGAAACGGCAAGCCGGTAGCTGATGAGAAAGTGTGGGAGGGAGCTGAAGGTCTCGAGTGGACTGTCGCAACCCCTGCGCCTTATCACACATTTGAAAAGCCGCCAGAGGTTAAGTAATTAGCCATGACAGCCGCAGCCTCTAATCGTAGATTATTGATTAAGCTCCTTTTAGGGGCGGTGGTTATGTTTGCCTTTGCGATCTTTGTATTGCCACCGCTTTACAATTTGTTTTGTGAAATAACCGGATTGGGTGGCAAGACAGGAGGAGAGTACAAGGCGGTTGATGTGCGAGTTGATACCTCCCGCGAGGTGTCGGTCAGGTTTGTCGCCTCAAACAATGCCTACATGCCATGGGAATTTAGGCCAACGCAAGACAAGGTTGTCGTGCATCCGGGTGAGCCTACAGAGATCACTTACTACGCACGAAATACAACTGATAGAGATATGGTCTCCCAGGCGATACCCAGCCTGGTGCCAAATATTGTGGCTGATTACTTCCACAAAACAGAGTGTTTTTGTTTTGAAAATCAGCCCCTAGCAGCAGGCGAAGAAGTGGATATGAAGCTTGTATTTATTATTGATCCGGATTTACCGGAGGGCGTTAAAAATTTAACGCTGTCCTATACGATCTTTGACATAACAGATCGCGTCACAAATCCGGTGGCACAGTTACAGTAGTTTCCAGCCAGCTGGAAATAAAAACGGAGAAAAAAGATGTCAACAGAAAGCAGTTATTACGTACCCGAGCAGAGCAAACTGCCGATTATTACTGCCACCGGCATGGGCATAATGGCTTATGGAGCAGCGTCGTGGGTAGTTGGTGGAGGAAACTATATATTCCTCGCCGGCACACTGATTATGGTCGCCGTGATGTACAAGTGGTGGAGCATTGTTATCGATGAAAACATGCGGGGCCTGGCCAATGACCAGCTTAAGCACTCCTATGTACTGGGTATGCTGTGGTTTATCTTCTCTGAGGTAATGTTTTTTGCCGCCTTCTTTGGTGCACTGTTTTATGTGCGAGTCATGGCCAACGCTTGGTTGGGTGGTGAAGCCGCTGTGGGCGTATTCTCCGATGTGCCCACTGATGCCGCAGCCGCAAACAACGCACTGCTGTGGCCTGGCTATGTGACTGACTGGCCAGCAATGGTCACTCCGGATCAGGCAGCTAATGGCGCCAATGCAATGTTTAAAGGTCCAGATCAGGCAATGAGCTTCCCCGGATGGGCAAACCTCTTCAAGTGGTTGCCACTGTGGAACACAGTGATTCTATTGACCTCGAGCTTTACCGTGCATATTGCCCACACAGGTATTAAGAATAACAATCGTAAGCAGTTTGTAACCTGGTTGGGTATTACTGTTCTGCTGGGTGTGATCTTCCTGGCCCTTCAGGCTCTGGAATATTACGAAGCCTACTACCATATGGGTCTGACGCTGGATTCCGGTATCTACGGCACCACATTCTTTATGCTGACCGGATTCCACGGTGCTCACGTAACACTGGGAACAATAATGCTGTTAATTGCCTTCCTGCGTTCCCTGAAAGGGCACTTCAACAGCAAAGATCAGTTCGGTTTCGAGGCTGCTGCCTGGTACTGGCACTTTGTCGATGTCGTCTGGGTAGGCTTGTTCCTGTTCGTCTACGTATTGGACTAAAGCCTGATAGCGTCGACGTAATTAAGGTCGGCGCAAACAAAAGATGAAAAAAAACGGCTGGACAATCTGTCTGGCCGTTTTTGGTTTAAAAGAGTGCATTAAAAAGAGTATTTAAATAAACAGCTACTTCGGTGCTGGAGCGGCGTTCTGTGGATGCAGTTGTTTGTCCCAGGGGGCCTGACTTTTGATCTGCCCTGTGTAAGAAC
>Ga0209555_10002268_pt1 | contig 13674 bp, 14 predicted proteins | sample SaaInl85LU_5_DNA_FD_184643 | JGI IMG/M metagenome (GOLD analysis project Ga0209555, IMG submission 184643) | Marine microbial communities from expanding oxygen minimum zones in the Saanich Inlet - ESP_85LU_5_DNA (SPAdes) (version 2) | ecosystem: Environmental > Aquatic > Marine > Intertidal... | reverse complement strand
TGAATGGAAAAGATTGAATGCTTTTGCAAAAAAGAATAAGAAAGATATTGATTATTTACTTGTGGTGGATTGGGATAGATTTTCAAGAAATGTCTTTGAAGCATTAGGTGTCATTAATGATTTCAAGGATATGGGGATTGAGGTTAATTGTATTGGTAAATGGATTAACTATAGTGACCCTTCCCAAATAATGATGCAATTGATGTATTTAGGGATGCCCGAAGTAGATAATAAGATACGAAGTCAAAAAGTTCAAATGGGAATGCGACAAGGTCTTAAAGAAGGGCGTTGGAATGTTATGCAGCCAATTGGGTATGTTTCAGGGAAAGATGAGTTAGGAAAGACATTGATGCAATTAGACACAATTAAAGCACCTCTTATTAAGGATTTATTTTCTACGTTTTCGTTGGGTGTGTATTCTCAAAATGAAATTCTCAAAATGTCAAAGTTTAGAAAATTAAAACTTTATAAAAGTACTTTAAGTAGGGTTTTAAGGAATACTCTTTATGTTGGAGATATTAGAATACCTGCAAAGTATGACGAACCTGAACAAATTGTAAAAGGTCGACATAAGCCAATAGTTTCAAGAGAGATATTTAATAAAGTACAATATTTATTAGCATCAAGAAATAGAAATACAAGTAAGCAGAATAAAATGAGAGATGATATGTACTTACGAGGTCATCTTAAATGTGTAAAATGTGGAGGTAATTTAACAGGTAGTGCGTCTACAAGTAAAACAGGAAAAAAACATTTGTACTATCATTGTAACAGAGCAAAGGGTTGTAAAGAGAGTTTCAAAGTAAAAGATGCGCATAATGAATTAATCAATTTATTTCGTGATTTAAAACCCCCTGTTGAGGTTTGTGAATTATTTGAATTAGTATTAGAGGATTATTATAAGACTTCAAAGCAAACTCAATACAACGATATAAAAAGAGTAAAATCTGAAATTGAAGGGTTAGAAGTTAAAAAAGATAAGTTGTTGGACAAGTTATTAGATGAGGTTATATCAAACGATTTGTTCAAAAAGCACACTACAAATATTGATAAAGAATTGATTGAAAAAAGAAATGAATTATTGAACCTAAACGATTACCAAAAGGATTTGAGTGAGTACATAAATTATGGTTTGAAATTGATGCAAAATTTAGAAACACTATTTGAAAAAGGCAATGTAAATATTAAGGATAAGTTGATGAGTTCGATATTTGAAGAAAAAATAGAATTTGATGGGCAAAAGTATCGAACCCCAAAGTTTAAAGAAGGGTTTGGTTTTATCTATCAGAAAATAAACGAGTTACAAGTATTAAAAAAAGAAAAAGGAGACAAACTTTCGAATGTCTCCCGTTTAGTACTCGAGGTGGGAGTACATTAGATGTTTCTATTTGAACTCAATTAGATATTTATGTACTTAATATCAGTACTTTAAAAAAATAAATATAACAAAAAGATTCAATATAATATAATTAAATGTAACTTTACCGTACAAATACCGTACAAAAAATGGCAACAGTAAAGTTTTTATATAGATCTACTCGTGATATTGCTCCAGTCACACTTAGACTATCATTCCGAAATGGTTTAAAGGATCATGTTTTAGAGTCTAAAACTCAAATTACTTGCAGTAAAGATAATTGGAAATTAATGCAAAACACAAGGCGTATTAAAGACGCCAATCTGAAAAATAAGAAAAATGAGTTTGATAAAAATACGATTGACATTGAAAGTTACGTATTAACAGCATTTAACAATTCTAATCCGAGCTCTGTCGACAAATCTTGGCTTCAGAATCAACTCGATTCCTATTACGGTAAAAATGATGATGAGGTTATATCTGATAAAATATTAGAATACTTTCAGAAGTATCTAGGGTTAATTAGAAATAATGTAACAAAAACAACTCACACTAGATACAACACTGCTTATGAGTTTACAAAGCGATTTATAAGCGAAAGTGAATGTTATAATTTGAACACTACAATTTCTGATATTGATGTAGATTACTATAATGAGTTTAGAGATTACGGACTTGAAAATGAATACTCTTTAAGTACAATAAACAAATACTTTAGTGCAATAAAAACCGTATGTAATTATGGATATGCCCATCATGGCATACAACTAAGCCATAGGTACAACCTTATTAAAATGAAAGCCAATCGTATGCCTATTGTTTATCTAACAATGGATGAGCTAAAGTTAATCGGAAGTTTGGAAAGTCATCAACTTGGTTCTAGATTAGAAAACGTCAAAGACTGGCTTTTAATAAGTTGCTTTACAGGTCAAAGGATCTCTGACTTTATGAACTTTAGTAAAGACAGTATAAGAGAAGTTGATGGAATCAAGTTGATGGATATCTCTCAAGAAAAAGGGAAAAGAAATGTTACTATACCTATCCTAGATCAGGTTGTTCAAATAATGAATAAATATAATGGGGATTTCCCAAAACAACTCTCAGATCAAAAGTATAATGATTACGTCAAAGAAATTATTAAATTAGCTAGAATTGATGAAGTGATCTATGGAGGTGTTGTAACAGTTATTCCAGGAAAGGGCAAAAGAAAAGTGATGGGTAACTATCCTAAATATAAATTGATTTCCTCGCATGTTGGAAGAAGATCATTTGCAACTAATTTCTATGGAAAGATAAAAACACCGTTACTAATGAATATAACGGGTCACGTCAAGGAATCTACTTTCTTGTCATATATTGGTAAAACAAGTAAGGACACAGCAATTGAAGCTGCAAGAGAATTCAAGAAACTAAAAATAGAGTTATGAGAGAACTATTTGAAAAAACAGACTATGAAATCGAATTATATGTTGAAGATGCCATGAGTCAAGATAATATTTTTAGACATAGCGGGATAGATCCAGATTCAATGGACCGTTGGTTTCAAGATAGAAAACAAAGGATTTATGATATGTTTTTAGAAGAGTATACAGAATACGAAGATGGTTATATTCACTTCTTTGGCTGCTCTATGGAATCATACAAATATTCTTTTGACAGAAGAAAAAAAGAGTTTATTGGATCTTTTGCTGATTATGATGATTACGACTTTCTGATGCATGAATTCAGACAAGGAACTTTTACTTTTAATAGAAATTATATGGATCCTGACATGCTTCTTAAGATTGAAGCATCACTTAGAAAAAGATATTTATTTTTAAAAGAAAAAGCAGAACAGTCAGGTTATAGAGTTGAATTATTAAATGATAAATCAGTTAAGCTTATTAATGAAAATAAAAAATCAAATATTATAATCTCTAATGAAGAGCAGGAGGATTTTGGCCATATTAAAACTCACAAAGCACCCGTCAAAGTTTTATTTTTAAATGAGCTTGGCGTTATAGATTTATTATCTAAAAACCAAAATTTTAGTACTAATACAAACGCTATGTGCAAAGCTATTGGTAATGCAATTGGTGAAAGAGCAGACACTCTTGGTAGGATTATTAGACCACTTCTTGCAAATGAAAAAAACGATCCAAGGCATCCATATATAAATGAAAAAAATGTTGATTTTGTAAAAAATACTCTAAATAATATCGGATTTCACTAAACATAATGCGATTTAGGCATGCCTAAGAGCGCCTAATTTTTGCCTACTTGATCATTGTACTTATAAATTTAAAATAAGTAAATAATGATTAAGACAAATTCATTCGAGACTACGCAAGACCAGCTTGTTGCTAGAGTGGTAAACGAATTAAAAAATGAATTAAAACAAGCAAACTTCAAAGAGCAATATCTAACTAGGGAAGAGGTTTCAGAAATGCTCAAGATAAGTTTATCAACCATTCACAATTGGTGTAAAAAAGGGATACTAAAGCCCCATCAAATCGGCGGAAGAGTTTACTTCAAGGCAAGTGATATTGAAAGTTCAATTATTAAACTTGAGGTGTAATGATGGATATGATGAAATTAATTGATCAGGAACTTGATAATGATATTATTAATAATAAGATATCAAAATATAAAGTAGATCTTACAGCACCTCTTCCCCCCAGAGAAATTGCATGGGAAATTAAATCTCCAAAATCTGAGCATTATGAAATTCTTGGAACTTTAGGTAACTTTAGTTTAATAAAGGGTAAGGCAAAATCTAGAAAGTCTTTTCTATTAAGTATGGCAGTTTGTAGTGCTCTTAACGATTTTGTTTTTGAAGATGTATTTAGATCGCCTGTTTCTAAACAAGATAAGAATATTTTATTCATTGATACAGAGCAATCTGATTGGCATGTTCAAAAGGCTGCACGACGTATTTGTGGCCTTGTAGGGGAAGAATCTCCAAGTAAATTACAAATGTATAAGTTTAGGTCATTAAGCCCAGCAGAACGCCTTAATTATACTAGAGAGTTAATATCGAATACACCAAATTTAGGTCTTGTTATTATTGATGGTATTAGAGACTTGATTACATCGATAAATGATGAAGGAGAGTCTTGTGGAATTGCATCTGACTTACTAAAGTGGTCAGAGGAATATAACATTCATATTGTAACAATACTTCATGAGAATCCATCAAATGATAAGGCTCGTGGACATCTTGGAACCGAACTATCTAATAAAGCAGAAACAGTTATTCAAATTGAAGTTGACCCACATCTTCCTAATGTTTCAATAGTAAAACCATTTAGTTGTCGAAATAAACCTTTTGAACCTTTCGCCTTTGAAATTGCTGACGGAAATCCAAGTCTTATTTCAGATTATGACACTTCAACTAACGCGAAAGACTCTTTCAATCTTAATAGTGTAGATGATAATATTTTTGAGGAAATTCTAATAGAATGTTTTAAAGATAAAAAAGAAATTAAGAGAGATAAATTAAAAGAAGAAATGCAAAAGCAACTTAAAATCAAGTTTGGAGATCGAAAAGGATTGGGTCTAAATAAGATTGACGATATCATTGTTGATTTAAAAAATAAAGGATTCATACATCAAGATATGGCTCGTAAACCATTCAAATTAAACAAATAATATTAACTCATAAGTTTAGTCCCTATATATAGGGACTTAAACTGATAAATAGATGAGCCGATGAAAAATTATAAATATAAATTAGATGAAACATCAAAGAAATATAGGTGTCCATCTTGTAACAAGAACAGATTTGTCCGTTTTATAAATAGTGAAACCAATGAGATAGCAGATGAACATTTTGGACGCTGTGATCGTGAGCTTAGTTGCGGCTATTTTAAGTATCCAAATAGCTCTAATGCGTCTAACTCTAAAGTCTTTGTTCCTCAGGCTATTAAAGAACCTTCCTTTATTGATTATGAAATTGTATCTAGGAGTCTGAAAGGATATTCATCTAACCCTTTTATAAAGTTTCTTTTATCAAGTTTTGATGAAAAAACTGTTGACTGGCTTATTGATAGATATAAAATTGGAACTTCTAAGCAATTTGATGGTTCTGTGGTCTTTTGGCAGATAGACAATTTAGGTTTTGTTAGAACTGGTAAGATAATGAATTATAATAGTGATACAGGTAGGAGATCAACAGGTATAACATGGGCACATAAGAAGTTGGGTATTTCAGATTTCGAACTTTCCCAATGTCTTTTTGGACTTCATTTAATATCCGATAGTGTTAAAATGGTTGCTATTGTTGAGAGTGAAAAAACAGCAATTTTATTAACCATTAAACGACCTGACATTATTTGGTTGGCTACAGGTTCATTAAGTAATTTTAGTAGAAAGAAGCTAGAACCTATTAAAGGAATACATATAAAAGCGTTTCCAGATAAAGGTTGTTACGATAAATGGTTAAAAGTAGCTCAAGATTGTAACAAAGAAGGGTTTAATATTGAGGTATCTAAAATAATGGAAGAAGTAGTGGCTGATAAAGGTGCTGATATTGCAGACGTTATTGATACTATAAGATATTCAGACGATGAAAAAAAGTATCATAAACTAACCAAGTCAAATCCTTATATTAAGGTTTTAGTGGAGAAGTTTGATTTACATGATAAGTTTGGGAAAAAACTTAGGTCTTAAACTTGTATTAATCAAGATAATAATTCACTTTTTTTTATCAAAAATTAAAACTCAATTAACTGTTAATCAGTTTTTTGAGTTTTTTTAGATAATGGGTTGCTCAATTTCAGAACCTTAAAAACTTTTGTAAACTATACAAGTTAATCTCATATTAAATACCTTTAATTTCAATAGACACAGAATAACCTCCCTTACGATTTTAGGTAGGCTAAACAAAAAACCCATATTTCAGATAACTGTATTACACTGGTATATAGATAGCTATAGGTTTGTTAAGTGTGAAATGAGTATTATGTTTCTGCAGGCAAAAAAAACAATGTCATTTTTTGTTTAGGTTTATTATATTGAAAGAAAATACCAAAAAACTATATCTCTCTGAAGCTTGTCCTTAGGAATAAAATCTATCCAACGAAATTACACCATTTTTTACACGGTATTTAATTTATATATTTTCAAAAACTATCTGTATAATTGTTATTTATTCCTCTAAGTTTGTTACAAACCCTTCTTTTTGATTTTCTTTAGGTATAAACTCTGATTTAAAAGCCACCAAAAGACCTCCTTTTGCAACGCTGTAGTCTAGACAAATTGCTTTATTATTTTCAATTATAGGGTTTCCTTTTAGCCAGTAATGCCCAAAGAACACCACTTTTTTGTCTAAATAACCATAGTAATCACTGTGAAGTAGGGGTTTATCAGATATTTCTGCTGGACATTCCATCATTATATCACCATGTAATTTTCTTCTTTCATTTTGTTGCCACCATTTCACTCTACAATCAAAGCGCTCTGTTCCATCTTTATCTTTTAATGAGATTCCGTCTTCTAATTTAGTCTCTTTTCCTTTAAGGAGTTCTTCAATAACTGTGTAGGCTTTGTGCTGTTTATTTGTGGTGTTATCTATAAATTCTATATCAAATCCAGTAAAGTTATTTTTAATCCAGGTCACATGAGATTGGTCCCAGCACGCATGAACTGCTCTAAACTCGTCAAATTCCAAGTATAATGGTAATGACTTAAACCATTCTAAAAAAGTTTCCAACTCCCTTGGGAATTTATGAAACTGCTCTAATGTAGCGTAATGCTGTCTTATCTTACTAAAATCATGTTTTCTATAGTACCCACCTTTTTTGGTGTTCTTGGTATGAAACGCAATTGCATTAAACTCATGATTTCCCATAACAGCTTGAGCATTTCCGCTATCACACATGTTTTTTACGATGTGTAATACTTCTCTAATCTTTGGACCCCTATCAATAAAATCTCCTAGAAAAACAACTTTTCTGTTTTGGGGATGGCAGTAGATATTATTTTCTAATTGATACCCCAATTTTTTGAGTAAAGCCTCTAACTCATCTGCATGCCCATGAATATCTCCAATTATATCATATTTCATTTAAATAATTTTAATTAAAAAATGGACAAACCACAGGCCTCTCTAAAATCATGCTTTTTACCATCAGGATCAACATAAGTAATTAAAACTTCTTTTTTATCACGTTGTTGTATATTTTTCAAATTCCCTCTCCATTTGTTTATTTCTGTCATTGAAATATCATCAGTTATAACGGTCATTTTCATTGTTGTATCTATACAATTACCTTGCATATGCTGAATAATAATCGGGAGCATTTTATCTAGGCTTTTCATGTCTGATTTTTTCATCCATTTAGCTTTAGGTGGGGCTTTACTTAAACACATAAATACAGCTGTTTCTCTACATCCAATCGATTTATTTCCAGGAACCAGAACCACAAGTTGGGTCATATGCAGTGTAAGAAGGTTTATCTGCCTTATTCACATCAATAACTTTAGCGAGTATTCTAGATACTTCAGCGGGTGTGTAAAACTGTCCTTTACTTTTCCCAGATTCGGTAGCAAAGTGACGCATTAAAAACTCGTAGGCATCCCCTAGTACATCATCATCTTCTGCTCGGTTATTTTTAAAGTTTAGACCGGGGTTTTCAAAAATGGCAATTAGCTTTGATAGGGTATCTACTTTTTCCTTTCCGCTCCCGAGTTTGTCATCGTCATTAAAATCTACCAGTTCCATAGAGCCTTCCAGTCCGTTGGCTGCAAAAAGAGGTCTTAATATTTCTTTATTGATGCGGTCACCAATATCAGGTTGCCCTTTTAATACTACCATATCTTCAAATGAAGCTCCTTGCGGTACTTCGATGAGACTTATGGGATCACCAGCATACTTATCACTTACATACTTTACAAAAAGCATTGTAAGCACGTAGTCTTTATATTGAGAAGCATCCATTCCTCCTCTTAACTCATTACAGCTGGCCCAAAGGGAACTGTATAATTCTGATTTTTTTATTGCCATAAATTTTACTTACTGATTACAAGTATTTTTTTATATTTATTTCAAGTATTATGATGATCTCATTCAGAACTTCTAAACGAGGTTGGTTTCTCTTTTACACATACCTATTTACCATATTATAGCATTTACAAATCTTATCAGCGAGCCAAATTTGCTTAATGACTTTCTCTTTAAGTACTTCTTTGATATAGTTCATAGCTATGAAAGTAGTAGGCAATATAACTAAAACATCTCATTTCTCAATTACTTTTTAACTAAATTACTTCATAAAAAAAAAGATCATTTATTAGTTAAATGCTAATTTTTATATATAATATTTTAATGCCTCTAATTTATTAAATTTGTTTTATGCCTACCAATAATCCAAAAGATAAACCGACAAAAAGAATAGAATACAAAGGAAAAAACATCCGTGTTTCCAGAACAGGAGGTATCTCTGCAACCAAAACATTTAAAGGAGATGGAGTTGCAGTTACTATTAACACCAAACATGGACTTCGTTTGCATAAGCGATTGTTTAAGGGAACCAGAATGGGCTTTCAAAACGGAAACTTTCAGTTCATCGGAAGGTATAAAAGTGGCCCGTTTAACTTTAATGTTTCCAAAAATGGATTCAGTACATCCTTAAAAAACAAGAGAGGATCGTATAACATCTTTAAGCCAAATTACTCTAGTTTTAAAATGGGAGGTGTGCAAATAAGAGGTAAAAATGCAGCAACCTTTCAGATGATTTATATGATCATTATTCTTTGCGTGAATTTTATTAAGTTTTTTTGGTATGCATCAATTTCCATACTATGGTTTACATTTTTAACTGGTAAGTGGTTTTTAGATTTTATAATTGGCTTTACAAAAGGATTTAATTCAAAAGAATGAGTATATTTGTACCGTATTTCGAATTCAACATTTGTTGGATACCAACCGAGTAAGTAAACCACGGTGGTAAAATAATACGGGCTTAGGGTCAAAAAAAACAAATTCCTACACTCCTTTATCGAAGTACAAATAAAACTTATTTGTATGAAAAATTCACAAGAACTATTCCTTTTAGAAACATTAGAAACAATGTTTGATGTTCCAACCTATTTGTATTTAATAGATGGAAAAAAATTATTTTATAAGAACAGTTTAGACGAAGAGTATACCAAGACTGGATACAATTCAGAGCTAAACTCAGAAATAACTAAAGAGTCTATCTACAGCTTTGTAAAAGGCTACTTTGCCTATAGTATCAGGTGGAATGGGCCACCAACATTTAATTCTGCAGGTTATCTGAATAAAAAAGATTTAGAGTCTATTGTCTCAGAGATTAGGGAGGAGATTAATGTATCAAAAAAAGAAGGGCTATCAACTGCCAATCATTTTACAGAGTATTTAGAATCACAATCATTAGACCCAAAACCAACAGGAGATAATAAGTACTTATGGCAGGCGAATTGTCCGTTCTCTAAAGGAAAGCACTTTATGATAATATCCACAGAGACCAACACGTTTGGGTGCGGATGGTGCAAGAAAAAAGGAGATGAAAAAGATTTGAAGAAATATTTAAAAAAATAATATCTTTACTAAAAAAATTTACAACAGTTATAACTATCTTTTTCGAAAAAGAGTTATCACATTAATTTTCTTATTTTAGAACTAGTTAAAATCAACAAAAACAATAAGTGTTTTTATTATAATAATATAAGGCTTTGTGATAAAAAAGTTTGATAAGAGAATTAGTACATGGAAAAATTTAAAAATCTGGCTTGTACTTAATCCGAAAATAATCGCAAATTTACACTACGAGCTATATGCAACAACGTTAGCAAACATTATGACATAAAAATTGCTTGATAATCTAGCAGAATATTAACTAATAAAATTTAACTTGCTTTAAATATGACACAACCCATAAAAACCTAACATGAGAAGATCAAAGATTAAACCCAACAAGGGTGGTGTAAATAATAAATAAAAAAAAGGACTTAAAGTTATAGTCCTTTGATTAATCCGAAAAAAACTACAACAAAATGAAAAAATTTTTAACTTTATTTTTAGCAGCAACTTTTGCTCTTTCGTCTTGCTCATCATCTGATGACGATTCAACATCAAGCTCTAATGGAACTACAATAAATCCTCCAGCATGGATTCAGGGAACCTGGTTACAACAAGATATACCTATTGAAATTGGATTTACTTTTAAATCTGATGATTTTTGCAATGTAATGAGTAACATTACTTCTTGCAACAAAGAACAATTAGCTATTTTTAATAATCCTGGATTATATGCAAATGTTTCAGAGGAAACTACTAGCGTTTACTATTCGATTGAAATAACCATACAAACTTCTACTTTATTATATCAATTCGAAAAAATTTCTGACACAATGATAAAGGGGCTAAATACTCCTTATACTGATATTGTTTATATAAAACAATAAAACTACTGCCAACATAGAGCTGAGTTAAAAACCAAATAAGATTATAAGTATCTTTAAACTATAAAACACCGAATATGGTATATAAATTATCAGCCTAAATGCAATTTTAACCTGTAGCCATATTTCAGGACTAGACATTAAAACAACCTATGAAAATCAGATTATTACTTGCAAGTCTTTTAATTTCAGCCATTTCATTTTCTCAAATTTCAGAAAGTACTGGAAAATATTTTGCGAAAGAATTTAGCAAAGAAATAGCTCTTTACAAAGCAAAAGATTACGTTATGAAAAATGTAATCGGAATTGAAAAAAAATTAATAAAATTTGAAATTGACCCTTTAGCTGCAGCTTCATCTGGCGAATTGACATCTTTAGTTTACAGTTGTAGTGAAAAGAATTTAAGTGGACTTGTTTTAGGTTTTTATGGAAGTTACTGGAATGATGCTGGAGTTTTTTATCAAGGATACGCATTTAAAAACCTACCCGAAGAGAATGCGTTGGAAATTTTATCCAAGTTGGATAAGTACATTGACGACGAATCGAAATATCTATCAGCCAATTCAGACAATAACAATTTGTTCTTTCAATACGACGACTTGACTTTTTTAATCTATCGAGACGGAAGTGTAAAAATCCGAGTTTTCTGGAATGATTTTGATTCGGAATGGGAGTCAACGGCTTTCGGAAGAACTAAAAGAAGGTTTGAAAGAAAAATAAAAAAAAGATAAAAAATAAACATTTGGAAAATAATGGTGTTTGTTAAAAACGATTAGTAAAAAACATTAATTAACACAAAGTCAATCATATATAAATATCTACATTAAATCAGTATTGATTTAAAACTGCAACTTTAGTCAATTAGGACTATATTTATATTGTCTCAAATACTAAATCATAAAATAGAGAAATAAGTTCTTTGAAGCCCAAGAATTTGACTTTAACAATATGCAAAAAGCAATTATAAAATTGAAATAAGCTTTTTTAGTTAGGAAAATTTAAAAATGATTCTTTAATGATAATAAATTAATCTAAAACTTAGATTTCGATTTAAATTCAATGCAAAGAACCATGAAACTATGGTATACATAATTAGCTCTCTTATAGACGTAGATTCTGATGACAAGCTTAAAGAGTTATTGTAATTTCAAAAAATGTGGGTAAAAAGTACTATTCTTATTCTCTTATATAAAGAAAAACCTTTTTACCCATACTGTTTCATAAACTCATCAAAACCCAATTCCTCAACAGCATCAATATATCCATCTAGTACCTCAACTTCATCATATCCTACTTTGGCTTTTTTATCAGCAACAATAGTTACTCCATTTTTATGTAAATTAATCATTTCGATTTAATTATTTATTTGTATTGCTCTGCCAAATTTTAAATGTGCCCCAATTGACCCCTCTGGAGTTATAACCCAAAAAACTTTACATCTTGGTTTAATTTTTGGTGCATCTGCATAACCATCGGTTAAGTAGATACATCCATCATACAAAACATTTCTGTTTTACCCAACCCATGTGTTCCCCAAATACAGATTGGTGTTGGTTTATGACCTGGATTTGTTATTTGATCGTTATTATTGAAAATATGAGTTAATACATCTTCAATTTCTTTGGTGTTACCCTTTGGGCCATACTGAATTACTGAATCATTCATTTTTTAAAATTTGTTTTTCAAATAAATCTGCATCTTTAATTTTGTCACAACGTGTAAGCTTTATTCTTTTAAGCTTCTTACAATTTAGTAAGAATTTTAAACTCTCTAAATTTTGATAATTAAATATTGAAATTTTTTCTAAATTTTTAAATGCTAAGTCAGGGAGTTTAAAAGCAGAATATTTACCACAGTTCTTTGTGTAGCTCATTCCAGCATGGTAGGGTATTTCAGCTTCTAAATGAATACGCTTAATTGAAGTGCGTTTTAAGCTTTGATCCATCATAGTTTTGGCAGGTGCATCATTAATTAATGATAATAATATATAATCAAAATATGGCTGTGCTGGTCCAGTTCCAGAAAAAAAATTTGATCTTATAAAATTTCCGAATACGGAAATGCTATTTCCTCTTAAAAAATATTCATACAGAACCGCATCATTTAATGAATTCATGAAATGTAAACCAGAATCGATTTCAACATAGTCTCTACTTTTAAATAATTTTTTAAGATAGGAAATCCCTTTTCTTTGAACTGAATTTGTTTGAGTTTTTTGTAGGATAGGCGGTTCATTAAACATTTTTCTCATATTTGTAGAATAACTCACATCCCAATCTCCTATGGGTTGATTAAATGATTCAGCTCCTGAAAACATACTCTCCATGTTAGTCACATTACTCACGTCCCAAAGTCCTATGGGTTGATTAAATGATTCAGCTCCTGAAAACATAAACTTCATATAAGTTACATTACTTACTTCCCAGTCTCCTATAGGTTGATTAAATGATTTAGCTCCTGAAAACATTTCCCTCATGTTAGAGACCTTATTAACGGCCCAATTTCCAATGGGTTGATTAAATGATTTAGCTTGAGAAAACATTTGGTCCATATCTGTCACATTACTCACGTCCCAAAGTCCTATGGGTTGATTAAATGATTCAGCTCCTGAAAACATTCTCTCCATGTTAGTCAAATTACTCACATCCCAATCTCCTATGGGTTGATTGAATGATTTAGCACGATAAAATATTTCCCTCATGTTAAACACATTACTCACGTCCCAAAGTCCTATGGGTTGATTAAATGATTCAGCACAATAAAACATTTTCCTCATTTTAGTGACCTTACTCACGGCCCAATTTCCTATAGGCTGATTAAATGATTTAGCTTGAGAAAACATTTGGTCCATATCTGTCACATTACTCACGTCCCAAAGTCCTATGGGTTGATTAAATGATTCAGCTCCTGAA
>Ga0209555_10002258_pt1 | contig 13694 bp, 7 predicted proteins | sample SaaInl85LU_5_DNA_FD_184643 | JGI IMG/M metagenome (GOLD analysis project Ga0209555, IMG submission 184643) | Marine microbial communities from expanding oxygen minimum zones in the Saanich Inlet - ESP_85LU_5_DNA (SPAdes) (version 2) | ecosystem: Environmental > Aquatic > Marine > Intertidal zone... | reverse complement strand
GTTGAATATTTAAGACCATGTTATCTTGTCTGGAATTTGCATGTCTTTATGGCAGAGGAAAAAGCCGTGTTCAAACTAACAATGGTCAGGGTTGATACCTGTAATTTCAAATCGTAGTTTTATCATATACCGTTGCCAACAAACAAATTGAAGATGTGGTTATTGCTTGAGAGGTTTGCAGTTTGTCAATGTGGATATAACACTTACCAATTTGAATACCTAAAGCCTGATTACCTGGGTTATTGTTACACTAGCAAAAGCAATGTTGTCTTCTTGTACATGCCTAATTTAGTTGAATATATTGGATGTACGAAATTTGGATGAATACAATAATTTGATTTCACTAATACCATTCCAGGACACAAAATTCTTTCAAAGATTTGGATTTCGGCTGCAAAGAAAGGTGTTCAGAGGAAGACCAGGATCTAAACAGCTGATTCTAGCCAAATTATCAAAATATTTTTCTAATCAACACACTTTTATGATTAAAAACACTGAAAGATTTCGCTCATATATAGGTGCGGATTCGAAAAATAATAATCTAGTCCCTAACATGAAACACGGAAACCGAAATTCTCGAAAGAAAGTTTTTTCCAGCTTAACAGACTACAACTCAGGCATTTTGTTTGTAAGTAATGTTTTAAAACAGGTTTCATAGCCGTGTTCCTGTAGATGCTGATAAAATCCTGAATGCGGTTTATACTTTAGTCGTATTATTGATTCAGGGAGTATTGCAACTTTTCGCAACACTGGGTGTGCTTTGAACCTGATGATATATGGACTGCCAATTGTAAGAACGATGCGGTTGCTTGCTTTCTCATAATCATTTATGTTTCTTTTTTTAAGATTAGGCTTTGTTTTAGGTATTTAATTCTTCTATCTGTTCAGGTTTTGTGCAGATATCACTTCGTTCAACAGATTTAGCATTATTAAACCTGCTTGTTATAAGCAAATTGATTATCAAACTGCAGTTGGCCAGAGCCAAGTCTCAGTACAATTTCGAAGCTGGACGTGGAAACAAACCTGGATGAAGACCACAAGCATGCCACGCTGGAAGGCACTATATAAAACAGTTTCACCTCTAGGAATCTCAGTAACAAACAAATTATTGGAATTTTAAAAAAATGTCACCAACATGCATTGGCATCATAAGTATATCAATGTCGAACACATCAAAATCAATAACGATACCTATAATGTGCGTAACCAAATTAGTGTCCAGAGGAACTGTTCAATGTTGCCAGCTCATCAGACAAAAGTTTCAACTACATAATAGCAGCAAGTTCTTTGAAAGAAAGACAACTCCTAATGTCCATGTAGTACACGATAATGCCGAAAACGTTTTGCAGATGCTTAGATTTCTCACGACAGCTGTTGGAAGTGATACCTGCACAAAACCTGAACAGACAGAAGACTTAAATACCTAGAACGAAGCCTACTGCTAGAAAGTGAAACATAAATGATAATGTGAAACCAAGCAATCGCACCGTTCTTAAAATTAGCAGTCCATATATCATCAGTTTTGAAGCATGTCCAGTGTTGTTGCGAAAAGCTGCAATACTCCCTGAATCAATAATACGACTAAAATCTAAACCGCATTCAGGATTTTATCAGCATCTGCAGGAAAACGGCTACGAAACCTGTTTTAAAACCTTACTTACAAACAACAAGCCTGAGTTGTAGTCCGTTAAGCTGGAAAAAACTCTTTCGAAAATTTTGGATTTCGTGTTTCATGTTAGGGACTAGTTTATTATTTTCCGTGGTAAAATGTGAATCCGAGTTTTGCTGCTAAGAATCGCCAAAACCCTAAACGAATTTTTATGAGATTTTATCCAGCTAAAGACGATATATTTGTTGTTTTAAATTTTACCTAGAGGAGGACAACTTTAGAGAAAAAATGAAAACGATTTCTCACCCTGAATGTCTCATATAATGAGAAATTTTACGCAATGATAATTTTTTTTTCATTTAAAACGAACTGAAGTTTTGATTTATATGTTTTATCTTTTTTTTCATTACTGACTGCAGTTTGTAACATGCAGCAATTCCGTGAAATAATTTTATTTATTTGTTGAGTTACTACAATAACCATACATAAATATATCCCTACAGTCTTCTTTCGAGGAAAAAACTCAATAAATTTATTGGCGTGTGGTTTATGCCTGAAAGCAAACAAATCAAGCAAAAAAAGCCGATAAAAATGGGGGTGGAATTAAAGACGGATAAAAAAGAGCCTCGTGGTTGTAACATAGCCGTCCATCGATAAATACTTCTACCTAACATGCACTATCTAATTGGAAGACAATGGAGGCTGATTACTATAGAAAGCTTTGATTATAAAGGTCTTTATCATATCCCTTCATCCTAAACGGAAATCTATATGTGAGCAGTGAAGAAAAAAAGCCGCAGCCATACAAGGTAAATCCTACAGGCTATATCGTTGGTTGTATGCACGAGATATGTAGGCATTGCCCACCGACATGCATCGTCCTAATTATATGCCTTTTGTAAAATCCTTGACTCAGTATTCATCTTCATCTACACCATATATTGTCAATCGATTCAGGCAATCTCTTCAGGGAATACGCAAGTTACTAAAAGCGTTGCTGGCAGTAGCAGCTTCTGCGTGCATCAGTGTTGGTTAACATTTTATCACTTTCAATTCAGTTAAAAGCGGTGATCTTGCATACAGAACATTGTTTCACTGAATTTGTCCAGTTTAACCTGTTGAAGAAACTGTTATCTAGGATTAAAAAATTTATTTACTGAATTGCATATATCAATACCAACAAGCTGCCTGGAACTAGTTTCCTTATCATCCAACTAAAACGAAAATTTCCACACTGCGGAAGTTTTATGTTTGACAGTACGCTGCTCCATCCTAGCTAATTGCACTACTAGCCTTACCAGTTCTTCGTGTCTAAATATATGCTGAGTACTTACGCAGAAATATTATTGTTGTTACAAAACTTCTGCACAATAAATTATGGGCAATCTATCATGACTTATGAACTACCGCACAAACAAGAGTTAATGCTCATAATTGGGTCATGTCATTTAGTACTTTAGTTCACATATAATTTATTCCACCACATCATTCTATAATGTTTAGTTCAGCGCTGAACAAACCGTGTTTCATTACCACTTACGTTCCCGCAGAAAATCCACAAGGTTAAAAGGCCGAATTTCACAAAATTTTAACTCGCATCTAAGAAGTATCGCAAATATGTCTGACAAATTACCAAACCTGACAGTTATTGCTAGAGTCGACTCCATTTATATGTCCTTCAGACAGCGTTTACCATACTGTCACACCGAAACTGATTAAAATCTCCCAAAATTTCAAAACCAGTTACTTCCAAAGAATTTACAGCCTGTAGAATGTTGAACGCTCTATGCCAAACACTAAGCATCATGAAAGCTACTTTAACCTGATACGACATATATTGCCCTAATTATTTGCTGCAGAATCCAAGATTCTCGTACTAGTTACAGGAATGAACAAAATTGACATTTAACCAGAATAATCATAGACATTATTACAAGTATTAGATATAATATTGATTATCTGGTATAGAATCACTATCCACCAGTAACCAAACTTCATAGTTTTCATATCTTGAATGCCACAAAAATACTACTAACGACCCTAGTCAATTGCAAACCAATATCTACTGTGTTGCTCTTGATGGTTTTATCACTATCTGCTCCAGCAATGGCATCTAGTGCCAAGGTAACATGAACGATCTATTGGTTCCACCATCCAATATCAACGATTTTTGATTCAAATCTTTTAACAACACAGGATAAATGGCTATTTAATCTCTTAAAATTGCTGGCCTCCTAAGAACATGTTTTCGTTTGTTGGTTAGATGAAAAATAATTCTAATCAAAAACATTAGAAAACAAACAAGCAAGTTCTTGGGCCCTTTGCTGAATTTCTTCTTTGTCCACCAGTAAGGTACACGAGTGGGCAGCACAACAAACAAGCTGAAGCCTAGTGTTTATTCCTCTCACTTCTCGGGAATTTAAACATTCATATTCTCCTCTCATTTCTGCAGTATCCTTATTACGCGCACTCTGCGATACTACATTGCCCTTTTTCAACCAGTGTAACTTTTGATGGAATCGCTCATACGGCATTCGTTACCGTTAAACCACCCCTGCCAATATTTGAAAGTAATTGTTATTGTCCATTAAAAATATTTCATATGAACTTAGTAGCTCAGAAGTTCTTCAGGAGTTCTAAACGGTTTTAAGATTTATACTCAGATGCTTGTCTTTAATGTCGGTGCCATATACCATATCCACCATTCTCGCAAAATGTTCCAATTTTTTAAGCCGGTTTGAATATTATTAGCATCTGCGAGATTTTTTCTAATTGAGTATGATGAGCTTATATCACCTGGATTACCATGTAAGTATAGTTGATGTCCTACTTTTTTGGTACCATCTGCTCAACGGCCGTTATGGAGAGGTGCATAATTACCATTATATTTGCTGTTTAAGTTATTTTTGTCGTTTGGACCTGAAATTCTTCAATAACAATATATTGTTCGATATGCAGAAGTCCATCGGACCTCATAAAGGTCATCAGTATTGCTTCCTGTAAAAGTATTGGATGGCGGGTCCCAAGATGTGTGCTAGTATCCCTCTGATTGCATAAAAGAGCACTTTGACGTCGCACAGTTGCGGAAATGCCACTTGCTATTTTGTATTCTTTGGTCAAACTTTACATGCGTTGCCAAGTTTTATTAGATTATTGCATTTGTTATTTGATAGTTTGCATCACTTTTCAAGGCAAGATAGGTGCACAGCCAATGAGCGTTACTGCGAGTTAAAGTAAAAGCTAATGTTTCTATTATGATGTAAAAACGATCAAATTTTCTTTTCTAGACAGCTGAAACATTGAGTCCGGTGATTGTCCTTTGGTTTCAATACAATTTGCTGCCAATTCAGAAAGGTTGGGCATGTTGAATAAAAATGTATCATAACAATGTTTATTTAAGATAATCGGATCAATGCAATCAAAAACCGGAGTAATCCGAAAATACAAATATCCTTCAAAAATTTCACGCTGTTGAAATTTGCAAAGAAGTCATGCACAATACAATGAGACAGAGATGCATTTCCAGGACAGGAGAATTTTTCAATCTCCATGCTGACTATAGAAGACAGCTTTAGATATATCAAATGTCATTAAGTATTTTAGTGTACCAAGCTAGAACGAACCTTGTGCGATTTTGTTTTTGTGCACCACACATCAAGGAGTTTATAAAACAAAATTACACAAGTTCATCGATATTTGAATATCCGTTCTTAATTATAAAATGTTTTCACAATGTATTCCGATACGATCCGCAAATATAGTTTACCAATCGAAAACATTCACTTTAATAAAACCTTATAATGCATTTTCTGGATAACTCTAGGCACTGATTACAAAATTCTCCCTCACGCAGTTCACTTTTGCCGAGTTCCAAAATTTGCCATCGCATACAAACAATCTGGAGTTCATATATCGTGAAAAGCTTGATGAAGCTATTTTTTGATCATAAAAACACGTCATTAGTTTCCAGCGTTAGGTTCAAGCTAATATGTTTTCAATGATACCTATCTGCAAAATAGCGCAATACAGCTACATTTTCATTACCATGTATGAAGCAAAGTGGGATAAACCTCAGATACGTAATAAACCAACCATATATTTTGTCTGACGAGGGACGACAGTGAACTAATTAAAGAAATAATGGTGAACTTTTAGTTACTTTAAGTTGTGCAGTCACATTTGACAAAGGTTTGCAAAATTAATTGTATCCATGATTACCGCCGGCGGAATGAACTGTTGACAGTTTTTTTTAAAAAGCAACACGCCTGTATCGCAACTCCTGCTTCAACTGCGGTAGAGTTGTCAGCTATTGATAACTCAAAGTTAACGCAGAAAATCTTTTGAAATTTTGAAATATTCCAATGCACACGAAGCAATATTAAGTAAGATCAACACATCGCTCTTTGTATGTTAGAGAAACCCTCAAGTGGAATGTCAATGCACCTCATACCCTAAGGGTTCCAGCGTAGATCGGATCTCACATCTGGTTTTCTTATTTGGAGAAGACACAAGATAATTAGGAAGTTCATCTTAATCTGCCCACAAGATCATTTTCAAAGTTTGGCCGGAGGAATTGCTCTTGGCGGCCTTCTTTGAGACTCATTTAACACGAGTAAATTTATAAGCCGTCATACTGAAAATCTCTGGACATATGCAAAATAAGAGTAATGTTGGAAAGAGGAAATGGGTTGAATAATAATAATAATAATAACTGAAGCGAAACATGTTTAGATTCAGCTGGATAGAATTGAGATAGAAAGTTGGTTTGAAGCATCCAACAGGATGATATTCAGCAGCTTAGGCTCCAACAACTTTGCAAGCTACTACGGTAAAATCTACCAATTGTGCATTGAGAAATGAGATTACTTCAGTAACCTGAATTAGGTTGGTTGATTAAATTTCGCCGGCTCTAAAGACCTAACCTGATATCTAGATATAAATTTACTCATAGCCCGTGCAAACTAAATGGTAATTGATCAGCAATAGAAAACGTTCAATGGAGATGGGAAATAAAACTCACTTTGTTCTTTTGTAATTGCATCAGATATTTCCGATACTATAAAAATTTCGAAGCATAAAGATTTCGCTGGTTAATTTTCCGTAAATTACGAATTGGTTTAAGGTGGCGTTTCAAAAACTCCTGTGGCGGTGTGTCTTGTGGGAAAGAAATGTTTTATATCCTATGGTATACGAATTAAAGCGGTTTTTAAGGAATAAAATATTAGGCACGTTTATTTAGTAAAAATAGAAATCAACCTTCAAATGCCGACATGGACTTGATACTCTCTGTGGGTCAATGCAAAGTTTTTACTGTAAAATATTAGAATAAACTCACGTGCTATTTATGATAGGAAAAGAGGGCGACGATGTGTCTTATTTTCTTCATTTTATATCTTACCATTTTCTGTCTTATAAAGAGCAAGCGCTATCATAAATCTTCCCTACCCCTTTGGTAAATATGCGCTGTGTTCAACCAAGCAGAGTAAATTGTGCACCTATATGATTAGCTTGAATGAATATTTGATTGTATAAATTTGGCTATTTTGCGAATAACTGGGAGGTGCGGCAAACAAAAATTACACATTCATATTTTTAACACGTTTATGCAACAGACAAGGTAGGCACAACCAAACGGTTTCAACAAAAGCTGTTCACATAAATCATATTCACGCCGAATTATTCGCCTCATATATTCTTAGAATTACGACCTAATTCTTCTCTTCTTATACATTGAAAACATTTGAAATATTTTCTCTCTGATGGTTGAATATTTAAGACCATGTTATCTTGTCTGGAATTTGCATGTCTTTATGGCAGAGGAAAAAGCCGTGTTCAAACTAACAATGGTCAGGGTTGATACCTGTAATTTCAAATCGTAGTTTTATCATAAACCGTTGCCAACAAACAAATTGAAGATATATATATATATATATATATATATATATATATTGATCAACCAAGAGTTTGTCAGTGAAACTTGTCCAAAATTATAACTAAGTTGACAACAGCGAATAAGTTTAAAAATAACACCATGTTAGATCAGGGCGAGATATCCTTCAAGATAAAAAGTAAATCAGCTTTATCCCTCAAAAACATGTGCTGTTTGGTTTCAGGCGGGAAATTAGGCTTTTTGTAATGAGAAGAAGCGCTTGACATAAGTAGAAAAATAAAAGCATGGAAGTGCATATGTCGGCGCCTTCGGACTACTAGCTTTTGATTCTCTGAGCCTCATATAAGCAAAATGCACAGTCTCTTGATCCTAAAATTCCTCACATCCAACTTCGTCCACATATACGCTCTACTACAATGTTGAGTCTCACAAGTGATTGGAAACTCTGAACATGTCAGCTGATCTGCACAACACAAAAAAGAGATTTATTTACTTCCAGCATTTTGAATGAGAGCATATAATTATGGAAAGTACCAGAGGAAATTAATGTGTGCAGATCACCCTTCTGAAATCGTATATTTAACCCTTTACAGAAACTTAGGAGTATGTATGAATAAGAATTTCAACATCCCAAACGTTCACTTACCACCTCATTAAAAGAGTTATTCAGCAACCATTGTGATCAATAGAAGCTCAAAAATATTTTCAAACATTCTACTAAGCGTATTCTCGTTAGTAGAATTCAGTTGTTTGAAATCTGCAAGCTTTCTGTTTTTTCCGAAATAATAATGTTCAGTAAAATATTTTACTGAGGATGAAAGCATAGGAACTTTTCAGATACAAAGATATTCAACAGCCTATTAAGTAACCTCCGCACTCTGCTTTTCTATGTGTACGGATATAAGCTTACCAATATCGGATAACCTACCATCCATTTTCTACGAGCAGATGCTTCTGTGCATATTATTCCTCCGTTCCTCTGCAACAGTCAAGTTTTCATCAAAATTTGCAGCTGGTAACCGTGTACAGCGGTACGCTGGTTTTGGCTGCTGCAGTTCCATTCACTGACTTTGATATAGGATTGGGGACAGCTATGCATTGGAGGCTTGAATGCATGACTAAGGAACGTCAGTTGTGTGTACGTATGACAGGTCTATGCATTGAATGCGATGGATCTAATGCACAACCGCCATTGACTGCGTGATTGAGCCATGTCATTTAACGTTTCAAACCATTGATGTGACCCATCCCGGGGTCTCAAACCACGATATTGCATTTACTAACTGGACTAAGTTTTCTTGTACGGGTGTTAATGTTTCGTTGCCACGTCATCATCTTACTACCCTGAGAGCGTTTCCTGCCAATCTGGGGTTGAGCAAAAATTGCTCTTCAAGGAAGGCAAGTGGGGAGCATCCGGAGTACGTAGCTCATACAGCGCAGACTGTGCACTATCATCAGCTCATCTATCGAGCGGGCATTTCGACTACCATTTGGTAGTCATCCTATCAGAGTTGCTGATAAGATGTTCTCACCATATTTAAGCAATGCTTCTGAGACACCGATGTTCAAACACTGAAACCTTCCTAATCCTTCGGCAGGCAGTGGCCAAGTGTCGTTTTTATGAAGCAAGATTGAGCGCACTCCCGCATTGTATATTCTGTCCCTGATAAATAAACTTATCTCACGATGGCGTCATAGATTTCAGAGGTTAAAAGAAGCCGCCAAGTACTTAGGAGTACGCGGTGTGACCTCTCATTTGGACGGACAACCGGGATTTGTTGAGTAATCCAGATGATTGAAGTGAACGACCACACTTATCGACTCATGTTCAAGTAGAAGTTGCGAGTTTGATCCCAACCATCCTGCAGAAGCAATTTTTACTCTGGAGGTGTCAATGGCATTCTAAATTTTGCAGCCGAATTATTAAGTTTATTTAAAATTGCTTGCATTTCCGGGGGATCCAAACTTTGAAGAGCTACATCCTCCGTATACTCAACGTCAACCAAAGGATAACCTGGGAGTAGTTCGACTCGCTTGATTCTCACGTATCTGTCTTTCAAAATGACCGATCAATCGCTGTAGGATGAGACCAGAAAGAAGGTTGGAAGCGACAGACAGTAGGCTAAAGCCAAGGTAGTATTTGCACATGGAGCTCGCAACCTTCTAGAAAATTAGGATGACGTCCGAATTGTTCCAATCTTCCGGAAGATGTTCTGAATGCCACACAGTCCGTAAGATGTTTGTGTGCCTGGTTAACAGCCCTTCGCCACCAGCTTTGGAGACAGCTGGTTGCAAGCTTTCTGGTCCAGCAGCTTTGTCGCATTTGAGTAGAATAATCTGATGACACACGTCTTCAGCAGTTGGGCATTCGACGTTCATTTCCCATTCAGTTTCGGCATTTCCCAGCAATGGCACAGAGGCAGTTGGATGGCTGAATTGTTCTTCGAAGTGTTCAGCCCATCAGTTTGGGCGGCAAACTTTAGAGAGGAATTCGGTGCCGCCTTTTTCCGTAATTATCTCATTGACGGTTGTTATCTTCGATGCCATTGATCGGATCAGCTGAAAGAGTGAGCGAGTGTCCCCTGCTGCATAAGCTTTTTCCATTGACTGTGCTTTTGACACCCACCACTGCTCTTGGTCTCTTTTCAGGCTTGCTGTCAGTTGGCGTTTGGTGGATTTTCGTGTGCTTTCAAAGTGATTACATGCTGATACGGCTATCCAGTCATCGACGAATGCCAACGACCGGGAAAATATCCATTGTCCTTTTGGTCGCACAGGAGACCTCGACCAGATGGATGACAGGGATAAGAGCATTGAACTTCTCACGTGATGCCAGTTTTTATTTAAGTTGGTAGATTCCGTAGGTTGCGACAGATACTGAGCCAGGGTCGATTTGAATTCTTGGGTGATCGAAGGATGCCGAAGGTTTTTAGCTGACTGCAGTCGAGCGCGGTTTCGTTTCCCAGCAGGAAATTGAATGTGTTCGGAATCCATTTGAGTCTTTCAGAAGGACCGACAATCCCGTATTGATCCTCTCCAGCGATAACTGACAGCTAAATGATTGTTTCCAATAGTGGAACCATTTAGCTTGACAGCACACAGACGACTGTTTACTGGAATCCTGTTCGGTAAAGCTTATTGAGCCCTAGGTCTGAGAGCGATCGCAACACCTTACACACCTCGGTTCGCTGCTGCAGAATCACCGGATACTCTCAGAGTGACACATGGGATAGCCGGATTCCTACTGGGAATTCTCAGCCATATGATCATGTATCAGCGACACAACATACACCCCGTTTTAGGGAAAAAGCGTTGGGGCCATCGAATCCAGCTGTTCCATGTTAATAAATTGCGCACGTTGAAAGCCTCAAAGAAAATTGGGTCCGTGGGTGTGCTACTCCATTATTTGTGGTTTTTTTCTGGGCGCTTAACAGGTCGCCGAGCAACGGTTAGAATGTCACTGATGAATGAGTGGTGTTTGGATTTGTTCTGTCGTGCTATTGTTGGGTGTATAAGGATCGGTGCATAAATAGCTGCAAGGGAGAATTTAACTTCCGGGTTGCCCAGGCCGAAGAAGAAGGTTGTATTGATGGACCTCACTCCAAGCCTCTGACTCAATAGTCTGACCCACGCAGCAATGGATGTGAGGGTTTACTTGAGGTACCCCACCCGGATTCTAAGACAGTATAGTGTGGGGCGGAAGGCAGCGGCTATTAGGATTTCTTTGAGGAGCCTTACCCTGATTCTCTGACTCAACAATCTGACCCACGAGGAAGTAGGTGCTAGGGATTACTTAAAAAACACTACCTGGAGCCAATGAATCAAAAGTCTGACCCACTTGGCAGTGAAGAGCTGGCCTTGCTCGAGGGCTCAGGAAGTAGGGTGCAGTGTACCTACTTCTAATGCTACTGCATGCAGCAGGTGCGCTTTGAGTCGCACCAGAATATTTAAGGTTAGTTTTATTATTTTGACCGTATTTTGTAATACGCCAGTGGTCAGGGTCAACCGTTAGGCGACCAAGGTGTGCAAAATTTGCGGCCGACATTTTCTGATCCGTCCTCCCATAGATGGGGAAATAGCACAACTGCTTCAAATAATATTGAATTGCTGGTCGCCTGGAGGAAACACCTTACTGCCTTTACATCTCTATCTCAGAGGACAGTATGACTGTACCTCCAGACTGGCCCGTAATACGATTGTTTGCTGCTCTTTGTCTGGCTGCTCAGCTTCGGCATCCCTAGCGGGGTTGAACCTCAAAGAAACGAATGTTCCAGCCAATATTTCCCTGGGGTGCTTGCAGCACGCGAGCCCAACCACCACGTCAAGGTAGCAGCTGAACGTTGGCATTGAAAGATACTGTTCAACTTCTTCTTAAGAGCAGTTCATCTTTGCGGTCTTGCAGTTATTTACTAGAGAAAAATGACTGGGATTTAACACATTTCCGGGTCAATCATTTATATAATGAATCTTTTTTTTCAAATACATATAAAAATATCTCAACATCCAGAAAAAACATTTTGAGATATCCATAAACAGAAATAACTAAACAGCAAACTGAAAGTAAATCTTCCTAAATCCTTTAATACTGGGCACGATAGTGCAACATATGATGAAGCTTTTTTGGAAGTAGCGGTGGAACTGGCGATGTATCATGTAGTTTTATAGAAAAGTTTATTCTAATTTATGAGGTGGATGGTTTTATGCCTTTCGAGAGCATCTAGTTTGAGCTTACTCAAGATATAAATTAGATCATTCTCCAATGATCGTTCAGTCAAGCTAAATTCCAGCAATACATTTTAATTTTCAGCAACAACAATTTACGCTCAGTTGCAGGAATATAATTAAAACCAGGAGTCAGTTCCCACTGAATATAAAATTTTATCGCTGGTGTCTTCAAAAATTTTGATTATCAAATGTTTTCTCTCTTAAAGTTAACTTATCCATTCTCTGCTGATGCTATGAAACAACAGGATGTTGTTTTTTCAAGCTGGATTTCAATAAACTCCAAATAGTTGTTTCCTTATATTTAAAATACACAGAGAGTTATACAAGTATATTGATTTTTAGGTTATTGAGATACATCAGAATATCACGTCTTCAGACCCTACTGGATACAACGAGAAACACTTTGTTTGAAAACTTGATGATTTACTTATTTAAATACGTTTTATCATACCTGAACAATATCAATGGTAATAACTGTTAAACCGTCGGTTTTCTTGATAACATAAATATTAGTTGCCAGTAACGGAGATGCTTCCGTGTTGGTTCTCCATACGTTCTCATATGAACAACCAATAGGCAAGCTGAATATTTTCCTAGTGGTTTATAGTATATTTTGGTTAGATTCGTCTTACGATCCTTGAATAGAGCAATGTTTGGAAAGTGCTATTGACCTTTAACTAAAAGGAGGCTGGTTAAGAGAAGGGGAAGAACCGATTCCAGCGCAGCTAACAGTACATCTGGCTTTTTCTGATGAACCGCTTGCTTAACAGTTTGAAACAAAATACGCCAAAATTGGCGAAATGGAGTAAGACAACCAAAACAAACCGATCAATTTCACCGGAGATCTGTTACACAATAAGTATATTTTGCAGATTAAAGTTGACGAGACTACTATTTATTTCACCGAAACTGCAATGAAGTAAACCGACGTCATCCGAATGTTCATGGATTTGATAGGTTTATAGAATCGTAATCACCCAAAAGCGTGCTATGTCATCTGTTTTTTATGAATGATCCATATGTTGATACAAAATAAGGTAATTGAATGGGAATTAAGATCCGAGGAATCTGGTATCTACTAAAAATAATAACCTTCCTCTTCTTGGGTGCAATTCGACTACAAGTATTTTATATTTGTGATGCTGCAGGATAAAATACATGGACGTTTTAGAAAACCCTTCCACATTTGTTGCAGAAAAGCTTATAAACAGGAGAACTAATACGTACACCTGAAAGGTGGAACACGGAGATTTGAGAGTTTCATCATCCCATTTAACGGAACATAAACTACTCGAAATCTAATAAGTTTTTCATGGAGTCCGTTTGAGAGGAACCTCAAAGTTCCGAGGTCAAATTGAAGGAAAAATGTGTTGCTTACTCCAACCAAATTGAACATTGGTAAATTCTGCACGTTTAGTAAACCAGTAGTAGAAATTTCTTCTCGCTGAGTAAAAAACTTTTGTTGTCAAA
>Ga0209555_10002256_pt1 | contig 13698 bp, 11 predicted proteins | sample SaaInl85LU_5_DNA_FD_184643 | JGI IMG/M metagenome (GOLD analysis project Ga0209555, IMG submission 184643) | Marine microbial communities from expanding oxygen minimum zones in the Saanich Inlet - ESP_85LU_5_DNA (SPAdes) (version 2) | ecosystem: Environmental > Aquatic > Marine > Intertidal... | reverse complement strand
TTATCAGAGGAGATGCTATCGGAGAACGAGTGAAATATTGGGTACGTCCAGAAATTATTAATCGAATTGCTGACGGCTCTATAACCGCTCATTACCAAAGTCATCTCAAAGAAATACACGATGATCACCTCCTTATTTCAAAGGAAAATGAAACTAAAAAATTAGCTATTGATTACGTCCTGCTAATGATTGGGTATCGACCTGACTACGATTTCCTCAAGCAGGCTGGAGTAACTTTTGAAAACGACCCAATGCAAACTCCGAAATACAATCCTGAAACCTTAGAGACTGAGATTGAAGGCCTTTTTCTCGCAGGGGTAGTACTCGGAGGATTAAAAACAAACGCTTGGTTCATTGATAATTCAAGAGATCACGGACTAAAGATTTGTGAGGCTATCCAGAAAAGGGCTTAGCGAATTTTAATTATTTTTGTAACCCAATTCGGAAATCAATATGGCTTTACAAAATCAGGTAATGGATGCCCTCAAGGCAGCAATGAAAGCAAAAGACGCTGTGGCTTTAGAATCACTACGAGCAATAAAGTCAGCGATACTTCTTCAGCAAAGCGAAGTAGGCGCAAAAGAATTGAGTTCTACTGATGAAATTAAGTTATTACAAAAACTGGTCAAACAAAGAAAAGATAGCGCGGCTCTCTACAAAGAACAAGGTAGATCAGACCTAGCCGACCCAGAGCTAGCACAAGCTAAAGTTATCGAGCAATTCTTGCCAGAGCCTTTATCAGAGGCAAATCTTGACCAACTGATTAAAGAGGTCATAAACGATCTTTCTGCAGAAGGAATGAAAGACATGGGACGAGTTGTTGGAGAAGTGAATTCGAGAGCAGCTGGTAGAGCTGAAGGAAAAGTTATCGCCCAAAAGGTTAAAGACCATCTAAGCAACTAATTTACTGGCCGCGTAGTTCAACTGGATAGAATATCAGATTTCGGCTCTGAGGGTTGGGGGTTCGAATCCTCCCGCGGTCACTTAAGGATAAAAAAGAGGGGTTCATTAGAACCCTTTTTTTATGCGGGTTTCCCAAGATTGTATCTAAAGAACCGGACGTGTTAAATGTAATTATTTCATTTATCAAATGACACAAAAATCATTATGTGTCACCTAATTTGACACATAATTGACACAAAATATCGTTCTGTTCAAGGGACTAATCATTTAAATATTAAAGATATATTGACAGAGTTAATTTATTAATCCTAGGCATATCCTCCTCCATCAATTCAGCTACATCAAGTCCTCTTAAATAGGTTAGGGACACCATTATATTAGAGTGCCCCATAAAGGGTATTCCCTAATATTTAAAGATTAGAGTTTGCAATAGCTGCTATTCTCTGTTTTATAGAATTTGCCTCACAGGGGGGTGTCTATTAGGAATGTTTATTAGTTTTACACTATGAGATTCATAATTTTTGCTGTTGCTTTAGCAATGACTATGTGTGAAAAAACAGATACAGAGTCAACTCTTTACCCCTTCTCCGAATTACAGAATAGATATATATTGAAAAATGTTCAATGTGAATGTTTCTTCGATAATTATGATTTCAAGACAAATGAGCTTTGGTTTTTCCCTGAATCGAGCATAGCTGTAAGCAAAGGTTTGGGGTCTACAGGGCTTTATGTATCAAGCCCGAATGAACCTGAAAATTATAGAGTTAAAGACGATATAATAGAATTTATAAATAGTGGCAAATCATATTATTTCAGAATTGAAAACGAAAACTTAGTGCTCTCTAACATAGATGACCCTGAGATAATTGATGATGAAATCGTCTATTCTTTTGAGAAAGGCCCTCCACTCGAAGGATGTATAGATGATAATCTATTGAAAGAAATGCGGGCTTGTACAAAAATCTATGCACCTGTTTGTGGTTGTGATGGTATTACCTATCCAAATGACTGTGTTGCAACTTCAAGCGGTGTAATATCATACACCGAAGGTACTTGCAATAACTAAATCATAGGCATATCCTCTTCCTTCAACTCAGCCACATCTAAGCCTCTTAGATAAGTTAGGGATACCACTATAATAGAATACCCAATAGTAGTTTCAGGTTATCCCAAAAAAAAAGGCGGTTAAGCCAACCATAGCCTACCTACCTTTTTAATAAAATAGGGTGTGAAGCCCTACGAAGTAAAAGTAAACTATTTAATCTTACATCCGCCCCCTTGTTGAATAATTTTATTCTTAAACATCAATTTGGCATATACGCTTTCTTTAATTCCGCCCCCTCCAGGTCTCTTAAACAGGTTAAGTAGACTAACACATTAGAATGTCCTACAGGAGCCTCGTATTTTTCTTTAATATGACTAAAACATTATTTATGCTTTGCTAATGGTACTTTCATTCAGAAATGAACTGTAAATCAATTAATTAGGATTACCTTAAAGAAATTTAAAAATTATAAGCTATGAAAAAAATTATTTTATTGGTATTGTCCTTTTCTTTTGGGTTGGGCGTTTACGCTCAAACGGTTGTTGAAGCGGCGGTATCAAACGAGGATTTCTCAACTTTAGTTACCGCATTAAAAGCTGCTGATTTAGTTGGCGCTTTATCATCTGAAGGACCATTTACTGTTTTTGCTCCTAACAATGCCGCCTTTTCCAAAATTGATTCCGAAACATTAGGGAGTTTACTAAAGCCTGAAAACGTAAAGGCGCTTTCGAACATTTTAACCTATCACGTAGTTTCTGGAAAATTAATGGCCAGCGACGTTGTTAATGCACTTAAAACTGGTTATGGGAAAGTAGAGCTGGAAGCATTAAACGGACAAACCTTAACGGCCTTGAGTAAAGATGGAAAGATTTATCTTAAAGATAAGCAAGGTAATATGAGTGAAATAATTGCGACTGATGTTACTGGTTCAAATGGTGTTATTCACGTAATCAATTCTGTAGTAATGCCAGAATAACTAAAGTATATGTATTTAGAATAAGCTCTAAATTTTTTAGGGCTTGTTTTAGACTTTAAATAGAAATAAACAATTAGCTCAACACGACCGTCCGGACGTTGACGAATTTTAGGATAAGACACTGACTCAAATTGACTCATAATTGACTCATAATTTAGATTAAACGTGTCAAGCCCTTTATTTACAATAGTTCAACTGGATAGAATATCAGATTTCGGCTCTGAGGGTTGGGGGTTCGAATCCTCCCGCGGTCACTTAAGGATAAAAAAGAGGGGTTCATTAGAACCCTTTTTTTATGCGTATAGGCGAAATCTCCTGAATTGTATCTTTGTAAAAAATTGATTTGAAAAATCTACTAGTCCTATTCGCACTCCTTTTGGGTGCTAACCTGCTATTTGCACAAGAAGTCAGTATTAAAGGAACCGTGGTCGATGAATTCGGCTACCCACTTGCTGGTGCAGAAGTTATTTTAGTGGATACCCCACTAGGCGCACAAACCGATATCGATGGTATTTATTTAATAAGTGGAGTTATTCCTGGATCTTACAATCTGAGTGTGCGGTTTTTGGGATATGAGCCACAAACCCTCTATAACATCATCGTAAAGTCAAAAGGTAATCCCGAATATAATTTTAGTTTATCGCCAAAAACAGAAACTCTAGAAGGCGTAGTCTTGCAGGCGAATAATTTTATCTCTCGACCTAAAGAATCTCCGCTTTCTACGAGAACCCTATCGGCGGTGGAACTCGCCACCTATCCGGGTGGTAACAACGACGTGGTGCAAGTAGCCCAAACACTTCCTGGAGTATCACCTTCGGTGGGTGGTTTTCGCAATGATCTGATCATTAGAGGTGGGGCGCCTAATGAAAGTGTTTATTATTTAGATGGCATTGAAATTCCTAATATCAACCACTTCAGCACACAGGGAAGTGCTGGAGGACCAGTCGGAATGATTAATGTTTCCTTCATAGAAAATGTTACTTTATCGGCTTCTTCCTTTGATGCGCGGTACGACAATGCACTTTCAGGTGTGCTACAATTTGAGCAACGAAAGGGGTCAAGTGAAGGCTGGAATAGAAATATTCGAGTTAGTGCAAGTGAAACGGCATTAACCTTTGATGGGCCAATTTCTGAAAAAACAACGTTTATAGGATCGGTAAGAAGAAGCTATCTACAGTTCTTGTTTGAGCTTATTGGTTTACCTATCCGTCCAGACTACTGGGATTATCAATACAAAATAGATCATAACATCGATGATTATAATTCAATCAGTCTTATCGGCATCGGGGCGATCGATGATTTCAGTGTAGAAGCACCTGAGGTCTTTGATGAAGAAGCTACTGCCCAACTGGAGCAGGCTCCATTTATAGACCAAAGGACTCATGTTGCCGGAATAAGTTGGCAGCATAAATTAAAATCCCAGCCAGGGAAATTCACACTAAGCCTATCCCACAATCGATTACAAAACACATTTACCCAGTATAGTGACCCTGAAAATGAGACAGGTGCCTATTTTATTAATGAGTCACTAGAGGCTGAAACTAAATTGAGATTTGACCTAGTGAGATATCTTGGGAAGCTAAAATGGGCCTACGGAATGAATCTGCAGCGATCGAATTACGAGAACAATACCACTATTGAGCGAATCAATAATTCATTCTTATCTGCTATCGAATTTTCTAAATATGGGCTATTTACTCAGCTTAGTGGAAACCTAGGTACGAAAACGGAGTTTACTCTTGGACTTCGCCTTGATGATGATAGCTTTACCAAGAACAATTTATTGGACCACATTTCTCCAAGAGCCGCATTGACGTATAATTTCAATGAAGACCTGACTGCAACTTTAGGAATTGGGCGTTATTTCAAAATACCTACCTACACCCAATTAGGTTATCAAAGCGCCGGAATCTTTGTAAACGAAAATCTGAGCTATGTACAATCAGACCACTTGACCGCAGGGGTTAAAAAGTACTTTGGAAATACAACTTTACTATCTATTGAAGGATTTTTAAAATCATACAACAACTATCCTGTCTCAGTGCTAGATGAGATTTCATTAGCCAACAAAGGAGCCGGTTTCGAGGTATTAGGTAATGAAGAAGTAGAAAGTAGTGGCAAAGGCCGAAGCTATGGGTTAGAATTATTATATCAGCAGAAGTTGAGTAACAATTTCTACGGCTTATTTTCTTACACTTATTTCTTCAGTGAATTCAGCGGATTAGATCCCAACATCTATAGAAGAAGTACTTGGGATAGCCGTCATCTAGCCTCTTTTACTGGCGGATACAAACTCAATAAAAATTGGGAAATCAGCTCGAGGTTCAGATATAATGGAAAGACCCCTTACGCTCCCATCGATGAGGCATTCAGTCTAGCAAATTACCCTGACCTTCGACTAAACTACAATTTACTAGGTAATGAGAACTATCTATTAGATCCCTTCTCTCAATTAGATCTTCGAATTGACAAAAAATGGAATTTCACCGCAAGTAGTTTCAACCTGTTCATCGAAGTTCAGAATTTATTATCGGCTGACAATCCAACACCTCCCGAATACGGATTAGTACGAAACAGTGATGGATCAATAAAAAACCCTTCACAACTCAAGGAATTACCTAGAGGTGAAGGGCAATTTATACCGAGTATCGGACTCGTTTTCGATTTCTAATCTACGTTATCGTGCAGAAAAGAATTATTCGTTCTTAATTGTGTGTCACCGTTTTGATCTTCACTCAAGGTAGTTCTTGAAACTTTAGACCCCTCAGGTACCTCGTCAAATTCAACGCCAGCACGTTTATACGCCGGTACTCGTTCAATTTCATCCAATTTGATGGAACCCTTATTGAATTGATGATTGAAGTTTTTAAAGGCCTGAATACGTTGTTCCTTACGAGCAGCAAGAATCTCCTCAGTTTCACTCAAACTCATTTCGTAAGGATTACTTTCGGTTTGAGCTGCCGGAGCAGAGTTCGAAGGAACATTTACCTCTTCTTTGGTAGAAAGGACAAAATCCAATTCTTCCTCCGATTCTAACGGAGATGTAGTAGCTGATGGTGGTGTATTTACCGAGCTAATTTCATCCGTATCAGAGAACAAATCGAACACAACGGTTGGAGCCGTCTCTTCGCTATCGGTCTCATCAGTCACCAGGGGCAATTCAAACGAAAAGTCATCCTGATCAAACGAAGAACGTGCAGGGCTTACTACCTCAGCATCGATTACCTCAATCTCTTTAATCAGTTCAGAAGTATCAACGATTACAAAATCATCTTCAAGATCATCCTCTACATTAAATTCAACCACCTCAGCAGTTACGGGTAAATCACGAATAAGATCAGAGGTGTTTATAAGTGGGTTCTCCTCCTCTAAAGACGCCGGAGTATCTCCTTCAAAACGATCTTCCTCTACCTCGAATGAGAAGCTCAGTTCCTCCTCAACTTCTGACTCGTCCTCTAATTGAAATACCGTTTTCGAAGGCTCTTCGTTTACCTCGGTCTTAGGGCTTACCAATTCAGGGGCATTTACCTCAATCGATCGAATAGTTTCAGAAGTGTCAAAACCAAGTGTTTGGTCATTCACCGCTTTTGACTCGCCATCTAAAGTGTGAATGATTCGTTGCGTTTGGTGGGTAACAATATACTCTTGTTGATCAGTATCAAAACCAGTTGCAATGACAGTCACAGAAATGGCATCACCTAAAGACTCATCTTCACCTACACCCATAATGATATCGGCATTATAACCAGCCTCAGACTGGATGTGATCATTAATCTCACCAATCTCGTCAAGGGTAATTTCATCAGTACCAGAAACGATGAGTAAGAGAACGTTCTTTGCACCTTTGATTTTATTATCATTAAGGAGTGGACTGTCGAGTGCCGACTCGATAGCGATACGCGCACGGTCTGCCCCAGCAGTTACTGCAGCTCCCATGATTGCTGTTCCGCTATTTGACAATACGGTCTTCGCATCTCTAAGGTCAATATTCTGGAGGTAGTGATGGGTAATTACCTCTGCAATACCCTTCGCTGCCGTAGCAAGCACCTCATCAGCTTTGCTAAAACCTGATTTGAAGCCAAGATTACCGTAAATCTCACGGAGCTTATTGTTATTGATGACGATGAGTGAATCTACACTCTCCCGTAATTTATCTAATCCTTTCTGAGCCTGAGTATAACGTGTATTCCCTTCAAACTTAAAAGGAATAGTAACAATACCCACTGTAAGAATACCCATCTCCTTAGCCAAGCCAGCAATAATAGGTGCAGCGCCCGTTCCGGTTCCACCACCCATACCCGCAGTAATGAATACCATTTTGGTTTGCTGCTGCAAAAGACCTTTTAACTCCTCTAATGACTCCAAAGCCGCCTGCTCTCCAATTTCTGGATTTGCACCAGCACCTAGACCTTCGGTAAGATTAAGGCCTAACTGAATTTTATTCGGTACTGGACTATTTTCTAGCGCTTGGCGATCGGTATTGCAAATCACAAAGTCAACTCCTTTGATCCCTTCACGGTACATGTAGTTAACAGCATTACTTCCTCCACCACCAATACCAATGACCTTAATCACATTGCTTTTATGCTTCGGTAAATCAAAATTGATGTTTTCTAATTCAAAACTCATAGGTCGGTTGTGTTTTATTTAGTCGGCTAATTCGTCAAAAATATTCTTCACTTTATTCAAAAAGTTTCCTACCATCCCCGGTCTCTTTGGCCCTTTTATGGCCTCATTTTCTTGTACTAGGGTTTCATCAGTATCTTTTTGCTCAACAACAGGCATGGTCTTCGCCTGTATTTCTTTTATTTCTAATGCGCCCATCAGTAAACCAACTGCGGTGGCGTACATAGGGCTAGCAATTTCTGGACTTGAATTTCCTGCAAGGTGTTCGTTCGGGTACCCGATACGAGTGTCCATACCAGTGATATATTCAACCACCTGCTTCAGGTGTTTTAGTTGGCTTCCACCACCTGTAATAACAATACCTGCGATCAGTTTTTTCTTCTGGTCACCTTGCGCATAGTTCTTAATTTCAGCATTGACTGCCTCAATAATCTCTACGACTCGAGCGTGTATAATCTTCGAAAGTGTCTTTAAGGTAATTTCCTTTGGCTCTCTACCTCTTAAGCCAGGGATCGATACTACTTCGTTTTCCTTATTTTCTCCAGGCCATGCAGAACCAAACTTCACTTTTAACAGTTCAGCTTGCTTTTCTATGATTGCACAACCTTCTTTGATATCCTCTGTGATAATATTACCACCGAAAGGAATCACTGAGGTATGTCTGATAATTCCATCCTTGAATACCGCTAAGTCTGTGGTACCTCCTCCGATATCAACGAGTGCTACGCCCGCTTCCATTTCTTCTTGACTCAAAACGGCCTTAGCAGAAGCGATAGGCTCTAAACAAACATCTTGTACTTTAATATTAGCACTTACGATACAACGGTGAATATTCTTAATAGAGGCTACTTGACCTACCACCACATGAAACTTGGCCTCTAATCGGTTTCCATACATCCCGATAGGCTCTTTGATCTCAGATTGGGTATCTACTTTATACTCTTGCGGAAGCACGTGAATAATCTCCTCACCCGGCAGCATTTGTAACTTTTTTACCTGCTGCTCTAGTCGCTTCAGATCATCTTCGCTAATAACTTCTTCTGGAGCTTCTCTGGTGATATAATCTGAAGTCTGTAAGCTTCGAATGTGCTGGCCTGCAATACCGGCGACTACTTCAGAAATGGCAACTCCCGAAACACTTTCTGCCTCTTCAACTGCAGATTGAATCGATTGAACTGTTTGAGTAATGTTGTTTACTACTCCACGATGGACACCTAAGCTTTTGGCTTTACCAATACCTACAACCTCAACTTTTCCAAATTCATTCTCCTTACCGATAATAGCAACAATCTTCGTCGTCCCGATATCTAAGCCTACTGAATATGTTTCTTGTTCCATATGGTTACTTTTTGGTAGCCACTACCTGATTATTAAAAGACAAATTCACTGTTCGATATTGTCCTAGCGATTTCTCTTGCTCTGCTTTTATCAAAAAAGCAATCAACTTGGTCATCTTCTGCTCGATATTCACTGCTTCTCCAATAATTACCTCGAAAGGCAAAGAGTTAAAAAGGAGCGAAAAACGGCGTGAACCTATTTGATTGATTTCTTTTAAATCTTTGTTCAAGAGTTCACTACTTTCAATTCCAGAAAGTATCTCAACCACATCAGATCCATCAATTTCAAAAGCTTCATTCGGACGAATCAATGCGACCTCAGGCTCATATCGAATCGTTAAGGCAAGCTCGTCCCCTAGTTCATCGATATAATAAGGTTTTGAACCAATTACCTTAGCTCTAACCTTTTTTTGCTGAATTTCAGCCACTAAGACTCCCGAAATTGTGCTAAAAACCTCAGCATTTCGAACACCAGACATCGATTCGATGCCTTTTTCTGCCTTACTCAAAACTATCCCATCTTTTAGGCTCGCGCTGTATTGTTGAACAATTTGTATTAACAATTTATTAACCGAGTCGGTATCGACCAGCGTTGCCTTCTTTTGATCGAATCGAATATCGATATGACTGGCAGGTCTAACTTTCTGTTGAAACTGAGAAACAACAATTAATGTTACCATCAAAACAGCAACGCCAATGAACTGTATGAGCGATTTAAACCGTTTCACTGTTCGAGAAGTTTTTGAATCGACTTCGATAGATTAGCAATATCGCCAGCGCCAAGAGCAACTAACACCTCGGGGGATTTCACCGAAAGTCGCGACAGGACCTCCTCTTTTGAAACCAATTCTAAACGGGAATCTCCATTTAACAAGAGTTCAGAACTTATCCCCTCAATCGGAGCTTCACGGGCTGGATAGATGGGTAGTATCCAAACGTTATCAAACAGACCTAAAACCTCAGTAAACTCATTGGCAAAATCTCTAGTTCGAGAATATAAATGAGGTTGAAAAATTGCAGTGATCGATCGATTCTGATATCGCGAACGAAGCAACTGATGCATTGCCTTAATTTCACTGGGATGATGAGCGTAGTCATCGTAAAAAACAACCTGGTTATTTTCAACTAATTTCGACGCTCTGCGTTTCGCTAAAGGAAGGGTGTTGAAAATAGGGATAAGCTTATCGAAGGAGACTATTTCCTTTGCAATCATATAGGCAGCTAGCGCATTGAGAAGATTGTGATTACCATAAAAAGGAACCCTTACTGAAATAGCAGAGCTATCCTTAGAATGGATTTTAAAATTCGTTCCACTCTTGGTTAATTCAACATCGGTAATATGCCACTCATTCTCAGGGGAAAATCCATAAGAAATTGATCCTGTTAATTTCACAGACTCATGAGCCATCAAAGTACCTGAAGTTTGACTTGCGAATTGAGTGAAAGAATCGACAATAGCTTGGTAATCCTTATAAATATCTAAATGATCAGGCTCTATCGATGTGACAATAGAAGCATGTGGATTCAACGCTAAAAAGGAACGATCAAACTCATCTGCCTCAACCACAAAATATTCTGAACCTGACGAATAATAATTCGAATTTAAATCGTTTGAAATTCCACCGAGAAAAGCAGTAAACGAAACGTTAGACTGTTTCAAAAAATGAGTGAGAAAAGTGGAGGTTGTAGTCTTTCCGTGGGTGCCTGCCACTGCAAGAACCTTTCCTGATTGAACAATTTCACCTAAAAACTGAGCTCTCTTTAAAGTTCGAACCCCTTTAGATAAAGCATACTTCAATTGCGGATGTTCACTCCCAACAGCTGCGGTATAAATGACTAGAAGGTTACTCGAAAACTTATCAATAAATGAGAAATCCTTAGAATCATATCCGATCTGTGCACCCTCATTGGTTAATGCTTGACATAAATCTGTTTGATCGCGATCGTATCCTCCAACTACATCGCCTCGACTTAGCAGAAAGCGAGCCAAGGCTGACATCCCAATACCTCCAATTCCTATGAAATAGTAGGACTGTTTCATCTTAATCGTTCTGCTATTAATTCTACAATGGTCTCAGCAGCCCTAGGTCTAGCTTCAGCCTTAAATCGATTCCCCATTACTGGATCTTCTGACTGGACATATTCAAGAAATCGCTCTAGAATACTAGAATCAGATAGTTCGCTTTCTCTGAGAATCATGGCGGCGTCTAAAGCTACCATGCTTTCTGCGTTCTTAGTTTGGTGATCTTCCGCAACTAAAGGCGAAGGAATAAAAAGTGTCGGTTTACCCACTCCAGCTAATTCAGAAATAGCTCCCGCTCCAGCCCTAGAAATAATACCTGAAGCTAGTTCGTAGACAGCTCCCATATTTTCGATAAAGGAAACGACTTTAACTGAGTTACTATCGTAATCTTTATAGGTGTGGTAGTACATTTTTCCACACTGCCACAGCACTTTAAAACCTAGTCCAGTAATTAGATCTAATTGTTCACTTAACCACTTATTCATTGCGGCAGAACCCAAACTACCTCCTAACATTAAAACGACTTTGTCTGAAGTGCTAAAACCATAAATACCTGCAGCCGTAGGGCGATCTATCCGATTAGTAATCAAAGATGATCTTATGGGATTACCAGTTATAACCACCTTAGATTTTGGAAAAAAATGGTCCATTTTGGGATAGGCAACACAAATAACATCTGCTTTCGGTGAAACCCATTTATTAGTGAGACCTGCAAAGGCATTCTGTTCTTGAATCAAGTAAGGAATCTTTAATATAGAAGCTACAAAAAGGAGGGGACCACTAGCAAAGCCTCCTGTACCCACAACATAATTGGGTTTGAACTTCAATAACAGAAAAAAAGATTGAAGCAAACTCGAAAGCAGCATCAGCGGCAATAGAAAATTTCTTAAACTAAATTTTCTTTGAATACCTGTGATCCAAAGCCCCTTTATCGGGTATCCCGCCTTGGGCACGATCTCCATCTCCATTCTGCCGTGGGCACCCACGAACAGAAATTCTGCATCGGGATAGGTAGCTTTAAGTGCATCAGCAATAGCAATTGCTGGATAGATATGTCCACCAGTACCTCCGCCCGATATCAGAAATCGATAATTCATTTACGACTGAGATTTTTGATAGAGAATTCGGCATCTGCTAGCTTCTCCTTTTTCTTAGTGTGACTCGTTGCACTAAGCACAATACCTATTGCAATGCAAGTCATCCAGATAGAGGTCCCCCCCATACTAATCAGTGGTAAAGGTTGACCAGTAACAGGTACTAGCTCAACAACCACTGCCATGTTCAAAAACGCCTGAAACACGATCGGAAGCCCAAGTCCTACAATCAACAGTTTAGCAAATACAGAAGTGGCTGCATAGGCTAGTACAGTGATACGAAAGAGAAATAGGATATAAATTAATAGAATAAATAACCCACCTACTAGTCCATATTCCTCAACAATGATGGCATAGATAAAATCAGAGGTGCTCTGAGAAATTCTATTTTTAATGACACTTTTTCCTGCACCCTTACCAAAAACACCGCCCTCTGCTACTGCAATTTTTGCCAGGGTTATTTGATGGCGACTATCGTCTGTGGCCAATTCAGGATGCATGAACGACTCAACTCTATTCTTCCATGTAACTGCCCGATCTGAGGGGATTACTTCAGGAGAAGTAAGTAATATGGTGAAAAAAAGTACTGCTCCAGCAGTTATTGAAACACCTATAGCCATGAGATACTTCAATGGATAGCCCCCCATAAAACAGAGCATAAAAGCATTAAACCCGATCAATGCAGCCGTCGAGAAGTTTTGCCCGACTACGAGAATAACGGTTGCAAAAATTGGGATCCAAAGAGGTAAAATACTCTCTCGAAAACGAACTATAGTACCTTTAACTTTGGCTAAATAACTCGCAACACAAACCATTAACAATACACTGGATAAGGTGGATGGTTGGAAATTCATATTTAGTACGGGCACTTTAATCCACCGCTTGGCACTCACGCCTCCAAAGGAAGTGTCAAGAGTTAATGTATAGGCTAATAATAACAAGGAAGGAATCAACAACAACCAAGCGATCATGGCTATACGTTCAATCGGCAGGTAGTGTGTAAGACCAATAAGTCCAAACCCTGCGATCAATAAAAACATATGCTTAAAGAGAAGGGTGCTAATCACCGAGCTAGACTCACTGAAATGAATTTGTGTTCCAGCACTGTACACTGGCAAGAAAGAAAGAATCGCTAATAGCACAGTAAGTGCCCAAATAGTGCGATCTCCTCTAAGTAAGCTCAGTGCGTTTTTCATTAATCTAGGGATCTAACTACTTTCTTAAACTGCTCTCCTCTATCCTCATAATTCTTAAATCGATCAAAGCTTGCACATGCCGGTGATAACATCACGGTATCCCCTCGCTCAGCAAAGCGCATAGCTAAGGCAACCGTATCTTCAAAGGTAGATAGTTCATGAATCTCAGAAACTACCTTTCCAAAGGTGTCTACGATCTTTTGATTATCCACACCAATGCAAAGAATAACCTTTACTTTCTCGCGAACAAGTGGCATAAGTGCTGAATAATCATTACCCTTATCTACACCTCCAGCAATCCAAATAACCGGTCTTTTTACCGATTCTAAGGCAAAATACGTGGCGTTCACATTGGTAGCCTTCGAGTCGTTGATGAATCGAACTCCAGAAAACTCTTCAAAAACCTCCATTCGGTGAGCAACACCGGTGAACCCTTCAATACTTTGCTTAATCGCCTCGCGTCGAATGTTCTTAATCATAGCAACGGTTGAGGCTGCC
>Ga0209555_10002254_pt1 | contig 13706 bp, 19 predicted proteins | sample SaaInl85LU_5_DNA_FD_184643 | JGI IMG/M metagenome (GOLD analysis project Ga0209555, IMG submission 184643) | Marine microbial communities from expanding oxygen minimum zones in the Saanich Inlet - ESP_85LU_5_DNA (SPAdes) (version 2) | ecosystem: Environmental > Aquatic > Marine > Intertidal... | reverse complement strand
AGTCAATTCTTGGGAAGGAGAGGAAGGCTTAGATCGGTTAAAAAAGTTTTACAACCGTATTCTAAAATACCATCATCCAGAATATTTTATGATGATTAAAGATCTATAGTTAATACTATATTTATCTAGCCCCATTTTATATCTTTAAGAATCATTTTAAAATGGCTGAATCCGTGGGGAAAACTCTTGATTTTATCTTTCAGGGGCAGTCAATCATCTATGAGGCTACTTTCCAATACAACAACTTTCTTGCCTCGCTTTTGATACAGGTCCAAAAAAAGGTGTTTATACGATATCTGACCACCCCGAATTAGGAGTTGTTTCTATAATCTCTTTTAGCATTTTAAATCCTTCATCAATTAACTTTTTACTTTTCTCAAAATAATTTCCCTGTCCCTCATCTTGTTTTCCTAAGGTAGTATTTTGAACCTCACTAGGTTTACCAAAAAAATAACCAAACATAAGCATTGTCTCACCTATATTCATTGAAAAATGGGGAAAGGGTAATAGTCCCTATGTGTTTGGTTTAATGCGAGAGGATAATTACGAAACTTACTTGTATAATAAGGTTGAAAAACTTAAAAAGAGAATCAATAAATCTCTGCGGAAGATTTCTACAATTCTAAATTTATCATTACCACTAACCATGAAAACAGCGAGAGAAACTTACGCCACAACACTTTTAAGAAATGGGTTTCAAAGGATGAGTCCTGCCAGATAATGTTCAGTCACAATAGAATTTGAATGACCTAACATCTCGCCATAGTATTTCTTTTTCAAGAAGTTCAGGTGTGTAATATTCTCTATGATTATCTGACACATGAAAACAGTGTGTTTTCAACTCTGAGTATGGTATTGTTTTCCTATAAGCATTTTCCTCATATTTTATTTTTGACTGTTTGTCTGCATTAGATTCTAATGGGCCAAACCTAAATGAAAATCGGTGTTCACCATCTTTAACAGACTCACAAAATCTATAGGGGGTCCATCTTGAGTTTCTCTTCTCGAAGGAACCAGAATTAAAAACAACTTCGTCTTCGTTCACTCTTTTATATTTTCCAGTCATCCCAACATAAATTAAGTTATCAAGTGAACTATCATAATTTTCAAATCACATATACACCACTCTTTTGGGGCCATTTAATCTTTTCTTTTTTACAATCTATTTCAGTAAAATAAAATTTGGACTTAAACTCTTCAACTAAAGATTTGTAATCTTTAATGAATTGTTCTTTGTTGTAATCAATAGTATGTTGTATCATATCTTTAATTTCTTCTCTTGTGAAATAGGGGTGTGGATTTGAATACCCAACGTTGAATAGTAGCATGATCCACTTTGACTCCTCTGATAGATAAAAGTTCTTCTACATCTCTATAGCTAAGACTAAACCTTAATTTGAAGTAAACAGCTTGTAATATGATTGCTTTAGGAAAACAGTGACCTTTGAACATCTTTTTTGTTGTAAATATAAAAAATTTGATTTTTCATTATATTAGATGCGACAGAACCAAGATCTTTATAGTCAAAAAGATTTTTTTAATTTACCTGATCAATCGTTTAATGATAATGATATTAAATTAGTTAAAATTGGGTGTAATCAAATTATTAACGGAATCTGAACTTTAATGACCACGTAGGTTGAACTTTCAGGGTTCTTCAGTTGATTTTTCTTTATCATACTAACTACTTCTATTCCTGATATGGTTCTCTTTGCTGATTCAAATTCTTTAAAACCTAGACCTAGCATAACACGTCATTTTATCATTCGATGGTCTTGTTCTACAATATTATTGAGGTATTTGCATTGCCGTATTTTTATGTTTGAATAGTTTCTTCGATTGTATAGTTTTATCGCAGCTTTATTCGCCCCACTCTTATCGGCACTGCTCCTTGGGGTAATACCTCTGCTTGGACAGATAAGCGCATTTGGTTGGAGGAACAATTTGGAGATACAATAAACAGAAAACTCATTTTAACCCACCGTAAAGATTTAGTTAAAGGAGATATGCTCATTGATGATAGGCCCAATAATGGAGCCAAAGATTTTGAAGGCGAGTGGATTCATTTTGGCTCAGAAAATTTATAGAAAAAACTACTTTACTTAATTATATCAGTTAAATTTTAAAGTAAAGTTCTTTTTTATGTAAAGTTTTTAAAAGCATGTGATAAATTTTAAAAAAGTCATTGATAATATTTTTGGAGATCATATTATTACTTTTGAGTATATTTATCTTGGAGGTAATGGAGAAACACACAGACCTTGGATTAATGGCACAGATATAAATTATCTTATTATACGAGAAAATTGAAATTGAAAAAAATATATTGAGTTTAAATGATAAAAAATTTCAGAACTAAATATATAGCGAAAAAAAAATTATTTATAAGATGACTAACAAAAAATACCTAAGCTTCGCAATTGTTCTTTTGTTTACATTTAACGTCCGAAGTCAAGCCATTATTAATACAGAAAACTTAATGAAATCTATGGATTCTACATTAACTCTAGGGTTTGGTATCAATGGAGATTTTAAATTTGGTAACTTAGAACTGTATCAGTTTAATATCACCAATCAAATAGGTAAAAAATTTGATAAACATCTAATTAGACTTTTATTTAATTATGAATATATTTCAGAAAACAGTGAAGTGTTAGCATCAGATTATACTGCGCAATTAAGATATAATTACAGCCTGGGTAATCATTCAGTATTTTCGTTTATTCAAAGTCAAAAATCAAGAGCATTAAGCCTTAAATATCGAAATTTAATTGGAGGTGGATATCGTCATAATATCTATAAAAAAGAAGAGAATTATTTTGATGTATCAGCAGGAGTTTTTTTTGAAAATGAGCTTTACTTAAAAGACCCCAACGAAGAAGTAATGATTGAAAATTACAGAGTAAGTTTGAGTTCATTTTTTAAGGTATGCGTGTCAAAAAAATCTTTTATAAATACTAGTATTTATTATCAAATTAACATAGATAATAGTAAAGATAGACGGCTTTTTATTGAGCCACGTTGGTACTATGAGTTTGATAAAATAGCTGTTTATGTAACCACACAGGTTAGACATCATACTACGCCTTATATAGATATTAAAAAGACAGACTCAGAACTTTTAGTAGGTTTGGAATTTAATTTATAATTTATAGGAAGGTATATATCTAGTTTCAGATTATTCTGATATAATGAAACTACTTTACAATGAACGTTTTTTAGGAATTTATTTGAAAAGAACAAGAAACTTAGTTCAAATTGTTCGAGGAGGTATTATTAAAATTCATGATTTTTTGTTAGGTGATTAATCTTCTATGATTTTATAGCTAACTAAAATAATTAAGGTAAATTTAGAACATTACTTGGAAGAATTTTTAAAATAAAAAAACACTAAAAAATCTAATTAAACTTTAAAAAACAACTGGTATTTCAATATTCACTTCACATTCAAGAGACTTTAACCTTAGTAATAGAACATAAGGAATACCTCGCAGATCCATCTCAAGATCCAAGAATTGGATTTATAGAACAACTCATGAAGGACTGCGGTAGCTATGGGGACATATTAGTTTATAATATTGGTTTTGAGAGAGGAAAACTTAATGATCTAATTGATGTATTCCCTAAGTATTCTAATGAGTTGAGAGGGATTGTAAATAGACTCAAAGACTTATGGTTCCGTTTCAACAAAAGTGGTACTATACCCCCGAAATGAGAGGAAGTTATTCAATAAAGTACGTTCTACCCGGATTAGTTCCTGAACTCTCTTATAATGACCTCGAAATCAAAGAAGGTGGTATGGCATCCAACACCTTCTTATCCATGGTTAACGGAACCTTTGAGGGTGATGTTAAACAAACAAGGAAACAACTCCTTGAGTACTGTGAGTTGGATACCTATGCTATGGTCAAAATTCTTGAGAAACTTCTACAGGTATAAAAAAGTCGAAATTCTGGTAAAATCTGGCAAAATTTTTAAAATTGATTTGAGCCACTTTCTGATTTTGAGGTAAAATTGGAAAATATTTCGCACGGGGTTCTGATGTATAGTACTGTTCATATATATGTATATATAGAGAGGGGATTCCTGGCAGGGAGTCTGGCAGGGACCTCCTCCACGGGGGATCCTTCATTAATTCTAATTGGCAAACGGAAAAATTAATCTTAGAATAAACTGATACAGTAAGCGCCGATTAAATTTATCTTAATCACCAATTCTTATCCGCACGTGCAGGAATCAATAATACTTATTTATCTGTGAATTAAATTATCACAATAATAGCGTACACTTTAATTTGTGAGTTTTTTTCACAGACTCAAACTCTCATAAACCTCCATCACCTCTTTTTCTCTTATTCCTAGATATCTTTTTGTTATTCCCATTGACGAGTGACCAAAGAGTTCCATTAACAGAACGATAGACTGGTTGGAGTAGTTGTTCAATTTTAGAACTCTATTTCCGAGTGTTTTTCTAAACATGTGTGTGGATACATTTCCATCTACATGTACTTTATACTTTTTAAATATTTTTTTTAGGGAAACGTTCACCCACGATTTATCAATTGGTTTGGTTCCATACTTATTGATGAAAATGAATTCATTCTCATCATCTATCAGTTGTTTCCTTTTAACACGAGATATTATTTCGAGTAAATCCTGATTTAATTTTATTCGTCGTGTCTTCTTTGTCTTTTGTTCTATCACAGATAATATGTCTCCCCCCGAAAAGTCTGTATATCTTAATTTGAGTATATCCCCTATTCGTAACCCCGTAAATACACCAATTGAAATCAAAAGACAGTATTTATAGTTCCCATCTCGTTCTAATTTTCCAATTAGTGATTTAAACTCTTCCCATGGAATTGCACCGGTTGTTGTTCGTTGACCCTGTAATGACATTTTTCAGTTTTTTATAAATTAACCTGGCTAACATAAGCGCAAAACTTCGATTATGCCGCATTTTTTAATAAAAGTATAAGTTGTCGGGTTCTTTTAATAGGGTATAATCACTGCAACCTACTGCTGGTAAAGGGATAAGAGTGTTTTGATGAACTTATACTTATGTCAAAAGTATAAGCAAATAACTTTTCAAATCAATTTTAGGCAAATTAAAATTCTCGCGGTAGATTTCGGTTATGGAACTCATCGGTTAGTTAATACAATGGATACTTTTTTTACTATTTACTTTATTTTAGTTGGAGGGTTGTTTATGTTAACCTTGATAAGTGAGATAATTAAATTTTTGACTGGTGACGGTGAAGACTGGCAATTTCAGTTGGCAGAGGATGTATTGAGCTGGTGTCTTCATCTTTATCCAATTCGAAAACAAAAACCACTACTGACTTTAGTTGAGGGTAAATCTCATTTAGCGGGGGAATATTGTTTCTATAACAACACAATTACTATTTATAAGGATAACAATGTAATACGACAAGAACTCATCAATACAGTCATCCATGAGTATTTCCATTACTATTTAATTACATCAGAATCTAAGTCTAAACTCTACCATGATCAATTGGAACAATTCTCATTGGCGCAACACCCTCAGGAAATCCTTTGTAACTCCATGGGTGAAACACTCACAAAACTCTATTTGAAACAAAATTAAAACGGTTCTTATTTTACAAATAGTACAATACCCCAACGAGTTTATGCCGATTAGATTTCTAACAGATCTAACGGATAAATTCTAATTGGCACTATTCCCAACAAGAAATTTTCAGATTTATTTTCCTAATGAGTCGATCCACTCTTCGATGTCAATTTTACGACAATTTTTTGTGCAACTATTTTCAATTGATTTCTGAATTGATTCTCTTATAAATGAAGATTTTGACTTTCGTTCTCGAACTAGCGTTTCAAGTAGTTTTAGGTATTGATTCTTATCTATCCTAAGAGTTATCATCACATCCTTGTAATTGTTCATATTATCTTTTTCTATAAATATGTAATACAGAGAAAAAAGACAGATTTGCGAAAAATAATTTGGTTTGCTAAATTTACCTGTTAATAAACCTGTTATTTAATTTGAAAGTTAATATTGTACATCTAAGTCATAGAAATAGAGAGAACATGGATAAAGCCATGGAAATTCTCACAAGTCAGATTGGTCCTTTGAAATTCAACTTAATTGAGTTTTCTAATAAGACCGAGTACTTCGACTTTCATAATACTTTAAATAAAATCACTCTAGATAATTTAAAGTCATTATCAGATTTAGTACGAAATGAAGAAAGATTAGATTCAGATGAATTTGTTGTCATTGTCTCAGCTAAACCCCTTGATACTCCTAATAAAAAGTTAAAGACAATTAAGGAATGGATAAGTTTCTATCAAGACAAAAATATAATTATCAAGTCAAGTGGTTGGGATAAGGTAACTGAGAATCGACCGCACTTAGGTCTTGCTCATCAAATAATTGAAAATTTATTCCAAAACTTGAGTCAGGTTGATTTAGAGGATGTTAGGTTGAATGAATCTATTCACATGGAAGTGGAGCCCTGTATAAATTCATTCTGTGAGAATTTGAAGGAAACAAAATTCAAAATAAGTTCGGGTCATATTTGTTTCTCTTGTCTAAAGAATGCCACATACATTGTCCAAAATCATGTAATTGTTCAAATAAAGTCAATACTTAATCAGATTAGTGAAGAATATAATGACAACTACATTTTTGATTATACTGATGAGCAACTTACAATTGAGGTTAAGCCGCAGACATATGACATCTACATTGGAGGTAATAAATTCCATTTTGATGTCAGAGCAAAGAAGACCAAAATAACCTACCTATATTATCTCATTAATCATGGTAAAAAAATAGGGTTATCAGATTTTAATGGATATCGTAACTATCATGATGCTCGTCAAAAATTCAAATCATTGCATGAGAAATTATCTGGTGTGATTTATGATGAAGAAATTGATAGTTACCTGGCAGACATGAGCCAAAGACATACAAAAATTAATAAACGAATGATTAATTACATTCCCTCTGAAGAAATCTCTAAAAAGTATCGAATTATTTCATCACCAGAAATCGAAGGGGAGGGTAATAAATCATCAGTTGTTACATCTTATTATATAGACGTTGCAGATAATCATCTAATTATCCCTGAAGACCTACTTGAATTTAGAGTCTCCGGTTAACTCACTTTGATGAAGTGCAGTCCTGCACTTTGCTATTAACTATTCCATTCATAATTTCTTTGTGGTATAAATTTTAAATAATTATTACCATGAAAAATTCAATGGGACAATTCGAAGTCGTAAAAATCGATCAAATCGTAAAAGTTGAAGAATTCAAAAACTTCTACGAATCACAAACCGATGATTTAGAAAATCAATTAAAATCTTCTTTGGAAAAGGAACAGTTATTACCTTTAATTACCTCGAGAGATTTTCAATTAATTGACGGTTACCGTCGACTTAAGTTACTAAGTGCTTTAGGTAGGGAAGAAGTAAAAGTTCAATTTGTAGATGTAGAACCATCTATCGACCTTCGATTGTCTTTAAATATGTATCGAGTAAAGACCACTAACGACCTTACTAAAGAAGTGTTACAGGTTTTTAAATCGGTTGAAAAACGACAAGGTCAAGGGAATAATGGTAAACCTTACGATCGTTACGCGATTATCAGAGAAAAAATTAACTACCGATGGAAATCTCCCAAGGCGATCCGCCAGTTTGATAAAATTATCGAAAATGACTTTGAGAATAATCTGTTATTAAACGGAGTTGTGAACAAAGGGTGGAGTTTATCTGACTGTGAAAAATATCTAAGTGAATTAAAAGAGATTGATTTAACCAAAAATCATGGATTCACAGAACAGTTAACAAAAGGAGACCTAACTATTAATCAAGTCAATAAATTCATCGAAGAGAAAGAAAACCTTCAAAACAATTACAAAGACACTTTTGAAATTCCTTACAGGGCAACCACTTTTAAGATGAATTGTGTTGATATTACAGATGTTTCTGCATTCTTAAGAAAGATTGCTACACTATTCACATCTATTCCATACTACATGTTGCGTGGTTACGATAAAAATAATTTAAGCTCAGAATTGGGTCACGAAAAAACACCTGAAGAGTTTGCGGATAATGTTGGAAAGATTTTTGGGAAGGTTGAGGGAGTTCTTAATGAAACCTCAAATGTTTTTGTAAATATTGGTGACACCTATATTAATGGTTGTGCTATGGATATTCCTGGGTTGGTAAAAGCATCGATATTAAAACACACAAAACTTAAATACAAGGAATGTATCATATGGTCCAAACCAAATCCCCATCCACAGGGAGAAAAAGTAAAAAGACCGATAAATCAGATTGAATATATATTATGGTTCGTAGTTGATCCTTCACAATCAAAATATAATTTATTAAAATATTCGGATCAGGAAAAAGAAGTAAGGATTACGACTGGCGCAAAAGACGTGGATAAAAATGGAAATGTATCTAAGAAAAGAAAATCACTTTCAAAACCCTATAAGAAGATATACAACCACATTGCAGCTCAAGATGTGGATCATATGATTAAGTGTGTCACCGGCAAAAATAAACCAGCGTACGATGCTTTCCCAACAGGACATCCAGCATTGATGGCAGAACTTCTTCCAGTAATCCCAATTTTAATGACAACAGACGAAACTGACTGGGTGTACGATCCTTTTGGTGGGGCTAATACCACTGGTAGAATCTCATTGTTATTGAATAGACAATACTTGGGTACCGAACTTTCAACTCACTATCACAGGGTGGGTTGTAAAGTTCTTGAGAACTCTATCAAACAGATTAACCACCAAGATTTTGAGGTAATCAATAGTGAGTTCAAGGAAGTAGAAGAATTAACTGTAGCAGCATAAAAAAAATGAAAGTTTTAGTGCCAAATAATTTAAACGTACCAGAATTGATTGAAGAATTGAATCTCTCGAATAGAAGACAGAACTATGTTAAAGAGAAAATATATCATTTGATATCCAGAGTTGTGGCAACACATAAAAATATTAAAAAGTTTGATAAAAATGGATACACCGGATTGTGTTCTAAAGAACTCAATATGATCTTAAATAGAGATTATAAATTGATTTTAGACCTATTAAAAGAAAAAAATGTGATTGAGTTAGATGTCAATTATTTAAAAGGTGTGAGGTGTAATAAAATCAAGTTAAACGATCAATATCAAAAGACAGATAAGGTATTAAAAACCATAAGGAGAGAACATAAAACAGCACCCTCTAAAACTCAGTTATTAGATAGTTACTTCAACTACAACTTAGAAATAAAAAAAGAGTACAAGAATCATGTAAAACACATATACGATACCCTGCGTCAAGAATTAGCAAACGACAATCAGTTACTGGTTCTAAAAAATAAAATTGGAATCTGGTTATTGACAATAAATGATATTGAAAACAATCAGTATTGGCATAATAAATCTACAGCCAATTGGAGATATAGTTCCACATTAACGAATCTTTCCAAAACACTTAAAAAATATTTAATTTATGAAAAACAATCATTAGTTCAAGTAGATCTTAAAAGTAGTCAGGTTTATCTATTATCAAGTATATTAAACTATGACTTCTTTAAATCTAATGATGAGTTATCATTTCATCAAATAATGAATTCTTTATTATCTGATAAAATTATAAAAGATGTTATATCATATCTATTTTCTCCATTAATGTTTGCGCACTTTGAGCAAAGAAAGTATTTGGGGAAAGATGAGATAATAATTAGAGATCATCACGAATTCCAAAAATTTAGAGACGCACCATTTCAAGAAGATTTCTATTCACATTTATTTGAATTGGAACATGGAGTTCCTCCCATGGATGCTCAACGTAAATCGATTAAGAAAGATATCATGTATGTGTTGTTTCAAAACAATAGAAAACATCGAGAATTGGTGGAAGGAGTTCGGTTATTAGAGAAGTTTTATCCTTTTGTAAATCAATTTATTCTCAAGATTATGGACAAAGTAGGGAAGAGGAATTTCTCCTTATTACTGCAGCGGGTGGAGAGTTACCTAATATTGGATTGTGTGGTTCCAGAATTCCATAGACGATGTCTTGCAGCTCCAATTTTCACAATCCATGATTGTATCATTACAACGGAACAACATAAGTTAGAACTAACGAATGTGATGTTTGAAGTACTTCACGAAAAAACAGGTATTAAACCCGGTTTATCGGTTGAAAAGTTAGATTCCTCAGATCCACTTGATGATAATTTTATAAAGGAAATAAGAGATGATATCTATAAGAAATCAACGAAGAGTAGATTTAAAAAAATGAGTTGGTCAATACTGGACAAACACATCGAAACCACAAATGAATTTTTGAAGAACAACTAAAAAAACAAAATAATGAAAGAACAAACCATACAAATATTGAATGTAACAAAAGACGAACTAATCCAAATCGTTAAAGAAGGTGTCAAATTAGAATTGAATCGTCAAAAGGCGATAGGTCAGACTACTTTTAATAACTCACATGAAAAGTATTTAAGTAGAAGTGAAACTGCAAAATTACTTCATGTAACAGAGGTAACTCTTAATAACTGGGAAAAGAAAAATATACTTGTTCCGAGTAGAATTGGTAGACGTGTCTTATACAAAGAGGCTGAAGTTTTGGAGAGATTGGACCATGCTGCTTAATTAAAGTATAACAGTATAAACGTTATGTAATGTTACAAACTGCGCACACCTTTGAGCACACCCTAAAAACCAAAAAACCCGTAAATCATTATTTATAAATGAGTTACGGGATAATTTTGTGGTACCTCCAGGAATCGAACCTTTATGGTATTTAGTTGTAATTCATGTTTACATATTTCTTAACCATTTTTAAATTCTCAACTAATTAAATAGATGTCAATGCGGCAATAGAATCCGGTTTTTATAAATTAGGGGGCTTGATTTTAAAAATAATTTTATCTATATTTTTAAAAAACCAAGGAATGAATAGACAATTAATGACAATTGGAGAAGCTGCTACTTACTTAGGTATTTCCGTTTCACATTTATATAAAATGTGTTCTATGAGGAGTATCGATTTTTATAAGATTGGGAAGTCTAATAAGTTTTTAATTGCAGATTTAAATGAATTTATATCAAAAAATAAAATCAGCAAAAAGGAAGAATCAATGGTTAAGTTAAAACTTTCAATAAAAGTATGACAACAATAAAACAAGTTTTTGATTATAGAACACCGAGAGTAAATGGAGAAATTCCTGTAAGATTGCGGGTGACACACAACCGAAAAACAACTCATATTTCATTGAATGCGTCATTAACTGAAGTTCAAATAAAAAAGATAAAACAAGGTAAGGTCGATGAAGAATTATCTCATTTTATAAAGGAATTGGATGACCTTACTTATAACGCTCGAAAAGTAGCTGCAAAATTAGAGCCATTTTCAATAATTGAATTGAAACGTCAACTTTCAAATTCCAATACTTCAAAAAACAATAAAGATCATTTATTAGTCGATATAATTCAACTGAAAATTAAGAAACTTGATGAAAATCAACAATATAAATCTAAGGGTCATTATAAGACGCTTTTAAAAATGATTAGAACCTTTGATTCCTCATTATTATTAAAAAATGTAACTCAGGATTTCTTGCATGATTTTGAACAGTTTTACATAAATGGAAGAATTAAAAAAGATGGAGAAAGTCGATTAGAAAATTACTACAACACCTTAGGTATTTATTTGAGAAATCTCAAAGCAGTTATTAATTTAGGCAGAGATCATAAAATGGTAGACCATACATATGAGTTTCCGTTTGGCAAAAACAGATACACTATTAAAACGTACAATACAGAGAAGGAAATCTTTTCTGTGGATCAGGTTAATAGTTTAATGACTTTTAACTCTTTTGATACAAAATACCAAGAGAATGCACATGATCATTGGAAAGTCTGTTTTTTGTGCAACGGCAGTAATATGTCAGATGTTTTACAATTCAAATGGACCGATATAGATGATGATATTATTTCATTTGTGAGACAGAAAACAGAGAACAGAACAAAGAATGTAAGGAAACTCTCAATTCCAATTATAAGACCCTTAAAAGAATTAATAGACAAAATAGGAAATAGACAAAGTGAATACATCTTTGGAGGATTTAGAACCCCACCTAAGAGGACAACGATACAAAATAAGGTTTCTAAAATGTGTAAAGGATATAACAAACACCTAAAAGTGATAGGAGTAAAAATTGGATTACCCATTCCTTTGACCATATCCACCTCAAGACATAGTTACGGAAATTACCTCGCTAAAAGTGGAGTTCCTTTGGAAAGGATTGCAGAGATGATGGGTCACAAAGACAAACAGCGGTTTACAACATATCATTACATCGGTAGTTTAGATAAAAAGATATTATTCGAAACGAATGGTTGTTTAAAAGCGTTTTAATCTTGAAATGTTTGCAAGAATGTTTGCAAGAATTGATTCCTACAAAGATTTTATTTTAAAAAACTCAGTTTTTATAGGGGTTTTGGAAGACACTTAAAGAATTTAGTTCAGTACTCATAATCAGGTGGTCCATGGTTCGAGTCCATGTGGGACCACAGAAACCATCCTATTTCAGGGTGGTTTTTTTGTGAATTATATTAAATGTAAATAACTGATATTGAACAGTTAATTAATTTTTAATTTCCTTTTAATCTTTTATAGTAGTACAAAGAATGGCAGCAATGCTTACTACTTTTCCTTCAATAGTAGCTTCGTATACCCGGCCTATAACTTCAGTCGTACAGTCGGCTTTTCCGTTCGTTGTATCGCAGAATAAAAATTCTATTAATTTATTATTTATTTGTCTCTTAGGCAAGTAGTAGAAAATTGTGGCGGCGTAGCCGCCGCATTTTTTTTTAAAAGTCATATAAAATGAGTATTAAAGAAAAACTAGCGAAAGAAGATGGCACGCATATGTATTGCTATAAGCAGGGTGCTTTTTGGGTGTGTTATGAGCAAAGTGCTTATATAGTAAGCCTTAGTAAAGCCTATAAACCTAGCAAAAAATGGATTAAAAATATAGCACAAGAAGTGGTTACTATAGGTTTTCCTAATACTGCATTACAGCAGTGGGTGCATGAGCAAGGCGTTAAACCGATTATAAGTACAGAGGTTTTAAATGTATTTGAATGGGGTAACACTTTTGTAGCTGAAGGGTACGTAAAGTGGAAAAATGCCATTGTGCTAAAAGAAAATAAAACAACGTTACATCGCATGCATATAGAAGAAGAAGTTAGAGGTTTTCCTTTAGCTACAAGTACGCCAACAGATGCATTTTTGTTTTTACACAGCTTGCAATTAAAATTTAAAAATACTTAAATTATGGCGCTATATAATCAGTTATGCCACATTAAAACAAAAATTACGGTCGAAAACGGACTGACCATCCAAAATCGGAATTGTGAAAGTTGAAACCGAAATAAAATAAAAAGTAAACCGAGAGATTTTGTATCTCACTTGTTAGAAAATCGAAAAAGTATGTCGGAAAATAAATTTAACCAAAGAAAGTAAAATACTTTCTTCTAAAAACAGCACATCATATGGTATCTATAACCAATTCATACCTTGGTTTATTAAGTCATTATAATACCTATAACCTTAGGCACAAATTGCTCTTTTCTAAGCCCCCTTGCTTGTTATATAAAATGGGGTACTTTCATTCGAACATCAAAAAAAT
>Ga0209555_10002252_pt1 | contig 13712 bp, 13 predicted proteins | sample SaaInl85LU_5_DNA_FD_184643 | JGI IMG/M metagenome (GOLD analysis project Ga0209555, IMG submission 184643) | Marine microbial communities from expanding oxygen minimum zones in the Saanich Inlet - ESP_85LU_5_DNA (SPAdes) (version 2) | ecosystem: Environmental > Aquatic > Marine > Intertidal... | reverse complement strand
GTCGTTCCTCGCTATGGCGGGTGCGAAGGGTAAGCGCTTTGTGCTTCCTGAATCACGTACTATGGTGCACCGTGTGAGTTCGGGTACGCCGGGTACCAGCGGTTCTGTGCATGTACAAGAGCTGGAATTTGAAGATGCTCGCCGTCATATGGAAGAGGCGAAGCGACTGAATGAGCGTCTGACCGAGATCTATGCTGAGCGTAATACGGCTGGCAAGACCTACGACGAGCTCTATGAGATCATGAAACATGACACTTTCCTGTCAGCGACTCAGGCTGTAGAGTTTGGACTAGCGGATAAAGTGTTAACGAGCCGCGACGCGGGTTGATTTTAAAAACCGCTACCAGCACATCGGTGGCGGAGTAAGAGGATGTTAAATGTCTGACGAAAATAAGAGCCAGGGCGACTCTAAGCTCTACTGCTCTTTCTGCGGTAAGAGTCAGGACGAGGTTCGCAAACTCATTGCGGGCCCATCCGTGTTTATCTGTGATGAATGTGTTGACCTATGTAACGACATCATTACTGAAGAGATTCAAGAAGCCGAAGAGGTCTCTGATGAGGATCGTCTACCAACGCCGGCAGAGATCAAAGAGAACCTAGACGAGTACGTCATTGGTCAGTTGCGTGCCAAGAAGGTACTGGCGGTAGCGGTCTACAACCACTACAAACGTCTGCGCTACAAAGGCAAAGATAAAGACGCTGTAGAGTTAGGTAAGTCCAATATTCTGCTGATCGGACCTACAGGCTCAGGTAAAACGTTGCTGGCGCAAACGTTGGCGCGCATGCTTAACGTACCCTTTACTATGGCTGACGCCACCACGCTGACAGAGGCGGGCTATGTCGGTGAAGATGTCGAAAACATTATTCAGAAGCTGTTGCAGAAGTGTGATTACGATGTCGAGAAGGCCCAGTTGGGTATTGTCTACATTGATGAGATCGACAAGATCTCCCGCAAGTCTGACAACCCATCCATCACTCGCGATGTATCGGGTGAGGGTGTACAGCAGGCGCTACTGAAACTGATCGAGGGTACGGTTGCGTCTGTACCGCCCCAGGGTGGTCGTAAGCATCCACAGCAAGAGTTCCTGCAGGTCGATACCTCCAACATCCTCTTTATTGTTGGCGGCGCGTTTGCCGGACTCGAGAAGGTGATTGCTGAGCGCAGCGAGAAGAGCTCCATCGGCTTCAGTGCAACAGTACGTAGTAAAGACGATGACAAGGGGTCAGAGCGTCTGCAAGAGGTTGAAGCTGAGGACTTGGTTAAGTTTGGTTTGATTCCTGAGTTCATTGGACGTCTGCCAATGATCGCGACTCTAACGGAGCTTGACCAAGACGCGCTGATTCAGATACTGACTGAGCCGAAAAACAGCCTAGTTAAGCAGTACAAAGCACTGTTTGAAATGGAAGGGGCCGATGTCGAGTTCCGGGAAGATGCGTTGATTGCCGTCGCCGAAAAAGCGCTTGAGCGCAAAACCGGTGCGCGGGGTCTGCGCTCTATTCTAGAAGCGACACTCTTGGAGATCATGTACGAACTGCCGTCGTTGGATTCAGTCAGCAAAGTCGTCATCGATCGCGGTGTGATTGAGGGATCTTCAGAGCCAATTCTGATCTACGAAAAACAGGAGATGGCGAAAGCCTCGCCTGACGCTTGATCGCTCTAGGTGGGATTTAGCGCAACGCGCTATTTCCCGACCCCCGGGGTCGCCAACACACGTTTCGCGTCGATCTTTCCTACGCGTGATTGCGGGTAAACACCCAGGTATCGCCTTCAGACATCGCCTCATTAAAGGCGTAGCCGTCGTAGTCGAAAGCTTTGAGCTGCTCAGGCTGTTCCACCCGCTTATCGATAATATAGCGCGCCATTAAGCCGCGGGCTTTCTTGGCCCAGAAGCTGATGATCTTGTATTGACCATTTTTCTGATCTTTGAACACTGGGGTAATGAGACGGCCATTAAGTTTCTTCTGCTGTACTGATTTGAAGTACTCATTGGACGCCAAGTTTACGACCACGTCATCGCTACCAAGCTCTGTGTTGAGACGATCGGTGATGGTTGAGCCCCAATAGGCGTAGAGCGTTTTGCCTTTATCAGTTGTCAGGCTGGTGCCCATCTCCAAACGGTAGGGCTGCATCAGATCGAGCGGTTTCAACAATCCATAAAGACCCGAAAGAATGCGTATGTGTGACTGCGCATACTTTAAATCCCCTTCGTTCAATGTCTCAGCATCCAAACCGGTGTAAACGTCGCCTTTGAAAGCAAAAAGTGCCTGACGTGCATTCTCTTGGTTGTGTTTCGGCGTCCAGCCCTGAAAACGAGCAACGTTGAGCGCTGCCAGCTTGTCGCTGAGCTTCATCAAATCAGCAATATCTTGCGGCGCTTTCTCACGCAGCACGGCAATCAACGGTTCAGCCTCAGAGGTGAACTCAGGTTGACTGTAGGCCTCAGTGATCGGCGGTGTTTCGAAGTCTAGGGTTTTAGCGGGCGAAAGCAATACTAACATCAGTCCAAAATCTCATTGCATTAATGCCTATAGGTTAAAGCTTTACGACCTCAGACTGAAGTGGATCAGCGATTTAGCGGTCGCTTTATTAACTACGACGCCCTTTGCGAATCTGAATGACGCGTACGGTTGCTGCCAGCGCCGAACCCACTACCACGCTAGCGGCCATCATGGTTTGCGACTCAATATGACTCAGGGTAATCATCATCCCTGCAAACAGCATACCGATGGCAAGGCAGATAAAGGCCATAATGAAAACATGCACCAGAGCGGTGGTTTCGAAGCGCTCGAGTTGAGCAAGGAAGACAGCGGCAGGCAGTATAAATGCGCACAGAATGATTATGGAGGATGCAGTATCGCTCATGATGTTAGTCTCCGAAGTTTCTTATTTTTATTAGTTCTAGTATACGGATTTTTTAGTCCACAGGACCAGCCTTAGTTTCTGGTACTTTGGTCCTGTTTGCCGGGCTTTTGGGTCTGGGAGGGCGGGACGCAAAAGTGTATGATGAGCGCCAAAATTTTTTGTACGCAAATCAGTGCACCCTGCAGAAACAACAGAGAGATGGAATGAGCAACAATCGCGTTCTTACTGGTATCACAACCACGGGTACCCCGCACATTGGTAACTACCTTGGCGCCATTAAGCCGGCGATTGAAGCGAGTCAGCAGCCTAACTCTGAGTCCTTTTTCTTTCTGGCGGACTATCACGCCTTGATCAAGTGTCATGATCCTGAGCGTGTCGCGCGTTCGACCCAAGAGATTGCCGCTACTTGGTTGGCGTTAGGTCTGGATACTGATAAGGCGACCTTTTACCGTCAAACTGATGTGCCAGAGATTCCAGAACTCACTTGGATCCTCACGTGTATGTGCTCCAAGGGCTTGATGAACCGTGCGCATGCCTACAAAGCCTCAGTGGACGCTAACCGCGATGGTGGTAAAGAGGACCTAGATGACGGTATCACCATGGGGCTGTTTAGCTACCCCATCCTGATGGCCGCAGACATTCTGATGTTCAACGCGCACAAGGTCCCTGTAGGCAAGGATCAGATTCAGCACATTGAGATGGCGCGTGATATCGCGGGTAAGTTCAACCATACATACAAAGAGCTGTTCGTTCTGCCTGAGGCGCAGGTTGATGAAGAGACGCAGCTAATCCCGGGCCTTGATGGCCGCAAGATGTCGAAGAGCTACGATAACACCATACCGCTCTTCTGCTCATCGGATGAGTTGCGCACGCTGATCAACCGCATCAAAACCGACCTGCGCGAGCCGGGTGAGCCAAAGGACACGGACAACAGCACGATATTCCAGCTCTATAATCTATTTGCCACAGCCGATGAGAGCGCCGCGATTCGTCGTCAGTTCGAGAATGGTATCGCCTGGGGTGAGGCCAAGCGCGAACTTCACGAATTCCTGGACGCTAAGCTGAGCGGCCCACGTGCACGTTACAACGAGCTGATGAATGATTTGGGTGCTGTAGAAGAACTGCTGCTTAAGGGGGCTGAAAAAGCCCGCGCCGAGGCCGCGCCACTGCTTGATCAAGTTCGTATCGCTGCCGGTATTCGTCCCCTCACTTATGTGGCTCCTAAAACTGAAAAGGCTGAAGCGAAGAAGAAAGAGCTGACGCCTGAAGAGCTTGCGCGGATTGAAGAGGGTCGCCGCCGCGCGATTCTTCGCCCAGTGCAGCACCTGATTGATGCTGTTGCTGCGGCAGATGATAAGGCGACTGCCGCGGCGGCGCTGATTGCTCAGAAAGAGCAGGGCCTTGAAGGTCTGAAGAAGAAAGCGAAGCAGAAGGCGGAGAATGAACTCGACGCATTGCGAATTGAGCTCGCTCAGTATCTCTAAGTGGTCACACCAACACTGTTAGGGCGCATCGCCGCCTGGTTTGCGTATCGACTCTTTCGTGGACCGCTGGCACGCCGCTCTCCACACATCCACAAGCTGGCTATGAAGCTGTTTCGCTATGGCGCAGAGCGGGGTGATTGCGTCTCGCTGATAACCTATGGGTCGCTACTGCACTTTCGCGGAGCTGATCCGCAAAGCCGCACCCAGGGCGCACTTTATCTGCAGGCCGCAGCAGAGCAGGGTGATGCGAAGGCGCTTTGGCTAGTCGGTAAGTTTTACGAGGAGGGGCTGGCACCCTTCTTTAAAAAAGACCTCGCTAAAGCGCGAGATTGTTTCCAGCAGGCCGCGGATGCTGGCCATCCGTTGGCGCAATCACATTTAGAGACGAACCCGGGCAACGTGTCGGGTTAGCCAAGAGTATAGGTCGCCTCTTGAGGCGACATTCCGGGCCTCTAGCTTGTATCCCTTGCTCGCCATATGATTGGTCCAGGCGTTGCAGCAGCCGCAGTTTGGGGCATTGTTAAGGTTGCAGGACGTAGCGCAGCGTCTCAACCACTTGCTCATTGGTTTGTGCCCAGGCCAGCGCACTGGCATCCACCTCTTTGAGTGGATGAATGATGTCATCGGCATGTAGGGTGATATATGGCTTACCTAGCGCGGCGCAGTAGCCGGCATCGAAGGCGGCGTTCCACTGTTTGTATTTATCGCCAAAACGGATGACAACGAGATCTGCTTGCTCGATCAGGTTCTTTGTGCGGATCAAATTTACTTTTGATGACTGGTGATCACGCCAAAAGTTATCGCTCTGCTCACCCAGATGGTCACCCGCAGCATCGCTGGCAGGGTGGTCCGTGACCGGGGCGAGGTAGGTGATCTCTAGGCCGAGTGCATCAGTGCCTTTACGGATAGCCTCGCGCCAGTCAGTGTGGATCTCGCCAGACATGTAAACTTTGTAACTCATGGTGTCTCCTTTGATTTTGTGGGAGGGATATCCGCAAAGTGGATGTCCGACATGCAGCTTTGCTGCATGTACCTCTTGCATAGATTAGCGTGTCGCGAACGTACGCTTCGTGAAGATCGCTGCTTGTTTGGTTATTTTGTCGCGAACACACGCCTTGCGTAGATCGCACCTACTCGATTTTGTTTCTTGGTTTACGGCGCGTTGTGGATTTGCGTTTAGTTCTGCTCTTGCGTCGACCTTTACCTATCGGAGTCTCAACCGCCGGCAAGCTGCGCAGAGATGGCGGTACGTTACCATCTTTGATCTGATCCATCAGCCCTTGCACCTGAGTTTGGAGAGACTCCATGAAGGGGGCATAGGCCTGCGCGCGCTCTGCCATCGCCTGTAGCTGAAACTCCCAGTGTGCTGTCATATCGGGGTAAGTGGCCTGCTCGGGTAGGGCATGAATCAGGCCTCGGCCGGCAGGCGTGCTGAGTATGGATTTGCCAGAACGACACAGCAGTTGGCGGGTCATCAACGTCTCGATAATGCCCGCGCGCGTCGCTTCGGTGCCGAGGCCATCCGTATCTCGCAGAATCTTCTTCAGCTCTTTGTCGTTTACAAATCGGGCTATACCCGTCATTGCCTGTAGCAGGGTTGCCTCAGTGAAATGCTTGGGCGGTTCGGTCTTTTTGTCGCTGATCAGCCCTTCGCGGCAGGTTAGCATCGCACCTTTGGGTAGTGCTGGAACACTGGCGGGTGCATCAGTTTCATCATCCTCTACCTCGGCGCCCATCAACAATTTCCAACCCGCCTCGACGAGCTGGCGCCCTTTGGCGATAAATCGACCCCCGACGATCTCAAATACCAGTTTGGAGTCTGCATATTCGGCCGCCGGATAGAATTGCATTAGATACTGCCGGGCAATCTGGCGATATATCTTCTGTTCATCACTACTTAATGAACCAATTGGCTGTCTCTTGGGGGTGGGGATGATGGCGTGGTGAGCATCCACCTTAGCATCATTCCAAGCTTTGGATTTGAGCTGGGTATTGGCGTTGGCAACTGCATTGGCAAAGTCGGCATCATTCTGACCGATAGCGGCGACAACGCTAGCTGCTTGGGCAAAGTGTTCAGTCGGAAGATGGCGGCTATCTGAGCGCGGATAGGTTATCAGTTTGTGTCGCTCATAGAGCGCTTGTGCTATATCCAGCACCTGCTGCGCACTCATGCCGTAGCGTTTGGATGCGTCAATCTGCAGCGCTGACAGTGAGTAGGGCAGTGGCGGTGCCTGTTTTGTGCGTTTCTGCTCAGACTCAACCACTTCGGCGGATTGACCTGCAATGCGCTGGGCAACGTTCTCCACCAGCTTGCGGTTGAGGATGCGCCCGTCTTCATCCTGCCAGGGCTCACAGGCTTCGCTGGGTTGCCAGCGCGCTTTGATCTCAGAAGTTTGATGCGGGATTAGTGCATCCAGCGTGAAGTAATCCTTGGGTACAAAACTCTCAATTTCCTCGTCACGGCGCACTACCAGCCCCAGTACCGGCGACTGTACGCGGCCAACTGAGAGAACCCCTTTGTAGCCCGCCTTTTGACCCAGTAGAGTGTAGCCGCGCGTCATGTTGATGCCGTAGAGCCAGTCTGCACGAGAGCGTGCCAGAGCCGAAATCGAGAGCGGAATAAAGTTACGGTTGCTCTGCATCTGTGCTAGCGCTTTTTTAACGGCCGGCAAGTTGAGGTCGCTGATGAGTAGACGTTGCATGGCGTCGCGCTTCTTCTTGCTGACTCGGCAGTAGTCGATCACCTCATCAACCAAGAGCTGCCCCTCGCGGTCCGGGTCGCCGGTGTGGATGATCTCGTCAAACTCTTTCAAGAGTTTGTGGATCACACTGAGCTGCTTGGATGAGGCCTTGCGCGGGCGCAGCTTCCACTCGGTCGGGACGATCGGCAGGTCGGCTAGATTCCAGCGTCTGTAGCGCTCGTCATAGCTGTCGGGTTCTACTTGCTCGAGTAGGTGTCCGAGACACCAGGTAACGACATCGCCGTTAGAACAGCGGATATGCCCCTCGGCGTTGCGGGTTTGGCCGGTAAGGGCGGCGGCAACAGCGCGGGCTAAGCTGGGCTTTTCGGCGATAAATAGGCGTGGCATTAGTTTGGTTCGGCCCTCTAATGTACGAGCGATCTCCAAAAAGTGGACATTCGCGACCTGTAGACAAGCGTCGCGAAATAGGGCTGCGCCCTAAACCGCTCCGACAGCTTATTTCTTCTTTAACTGCTTGATCAATGATGAGGGCAGTTCACGCAACGTCAACGTCTCTGAATGCTCATCCCAGGCGATGGTTTTTCCGAGCGATTCATTACTGAAACTGATCGACACCTCTTTAGTGCGCCCGGTATAGCGGATGTACTTCTTCAGACTGGAGCGATCGGGGATAAACTCCTCCTGTAACTCGGGCGCCTGCTCGGCAACAAAGTTATCAAAACTGACCTCTGCGACCGAATCCACCTCAGCGGCGAGTTCACGGTAGTTGACCGACTCGCCCTGGGCAGATTGCTCCATGCAGAACTCTGCCACATCCTTCTGGAAGCGTTTGGCATTCTCCTCGGGCATGCTGGCGCTGTACTGCTCTACCGTCTGCATAAAGCGCTCAGTGTCAGCTTGAGTATCAACGGTATCAAAGAAGCCAAAGTACTCGAACAGAGCACCTTGCATCTGACGATCACCAAAGCCAAAGCTGATGGTTAGGTAGCGCTGGCGTTGCGGGCGATGAATATCGTTGAGATCCAGGCGCGCACAGAGTCCGGTTTTCGAGAAGTCGACATAGTCGGTCTCGCTAACGGCGTTATCGGCATTGATGCTCAATCCTGCACGCTGCTTTAGGTTCACAATCCAGAGATGGCGAGTGTGTTCCAGCTCTTCGGTGGCAAAAAGCCAGTGACCGTCCGTCTCCAGATCTTGCTCTTCGATCAGCATTGCCAACTGCTCCAGTGCCCGGGCACTAAAGGCTTCGAAGCTCTGCGCGTTGTCTAGCCAGTTAAGTAGCAGCCCCTTGAAAGTGCTCGCCTCATCAGCAAACCGACCGTAGCGTTTGGTGGCCCGTCGGGCAAACAGCGGTTTCACCTCAGAAATTAGTCGACCGGCCAGGGTTGCTGAGTCGATCGGTGTTTCGCTGAGGCTGTAAGACTGCTCCCCGGTGCGGCGCGTCAGTCGGTGGGCGATCGCTTGTATATCGGACATTGTTTACTGCCTTGTAATTCTCGATTTGGGTCGGCTTGAAGGCCGATCTGCTGGGATGGTGCCAAAGTAGGTCGCCTATTTCGGCTAGATCCCAGTTAAGGACGCATCTGCGGTTCGGGTAGCCAAAGCGTTAGCGTGCGGAACCAGCCAGTACGCCCCATCTCCTGCTCAATGTGCGCGCGAAAAGCCGGTAACGAAAGGCCAGCTTGGTCTAGTGTCGCCATAAACTCCTGTTGTAGCTTAAGTTCAATATCGACATAACTTGGGTCGTAGTAGAGCGTCAGCTGGAAGTTGTCGTGTGATCCCAGTAACTGATCCATCTGGTGATAGAGAACCGCTTTGATCTCTTTACGCGATGGCATAACCGGCATCGCTTCACCATGGAAGGGCTCGTCGTCATAAGTATCGATATGGAAGATGATGTGGCTCAGGTCGTCGAAACGGTTCTGCAGTGCGTAGACAGCAAGGTCGCCAACATAGTGCCCTTCAGATGCACTCAGGTGGGGTGCTACTTGAATGTGCATCTCTAGAAGCACTTGATTGCCCATTGTGCGGCTTTTAAAGTCGTGCGCGTTAACTATACCCTCAACCTCTAACACCGTTTCACGCAGCTCTTTGACGCGCTCAGGCGGTAGGGCAGTATCAACCAGCTCGGTCAGGCTCTGAGTCACCAGTCCCCAACCAATTTTGCCGATAAAGCCAGCGACGAAGACGGCTGCCAAGGCATCCAGCCACCACACACCCATCATGGCACCGATCAATGCTACAAAAACGACAATCGACGAGAGGGCATCACTGCGGCTGTGCCAAGCATTAGCGATCAGTAGATCGGACTTAAGCTCCTTACCAATCTTTAGGCTGTAGCGAAAAATCGCTTCTTTAGAGATGACCGAGAGTGCGGCAACTACCAGTGCGGGCCAAGTCGGAATCGCGATCTCGTCTGTGGTTAGTACTTTTACAATCATCTCGTAGGCGAGAGTGGCGCCGACGGCGATTAGTATGACGCCCAGCGCAACCGTACCGACGGTCTCAAACCGTCCATGCCCCCAAGGGTGGTTTTTATCCGGCTCCTGATGTGAGATCCGCAGCACCACAATGACCATAAAATCGGTGGCTAGATCGGATAGCGAGTGAACGCCATCCACAATCAAAGCGCTGGAGTTGGCAATAAAACCGATAACTATCTTGCTGACGCCCAGAAGGAGGTCAACTAGAGAACCGATGAGGGTGACGCGCTCAGCGGCCTTACGACGCTGATCGAGTTGCTCTTGCATGAGGCTTTCCTTAGTTGCTTGGGTTTAGTGTACGAAAACCCGCTCTCGAGCTCTAGTGATTTACTACCTGCCAACAAGTTGTCGTTAATTTATTAACAATGACGGTAATTTCTTAGTGTTGCTCAGTGAAAACGACGTTAGTGACATTCATTGAGATTAATTCTTAAAATCTCGGCTAATTATTATTTAAGTTATTGTTTTTATTGAATATGGATTTGTGATCAAAAAATGATCAATTTAAGATCGGTTACCAGATGATGTACGTTATGAGACGTTTTAAATATGTTATTCACAGACTTATCCACAGGCAGTGTGGGTAGCCTGCTGTATCCCGCATAACTGCAGGGTTTAACAGAAATCGCTAATATTAAGGTTGTTTTCAGTCAGTCTATGTCAAGGATTTTGTGCGTCTGAAGTGAAATTTTCCATTGCGGATTTTGCATGCAGTAGTCGATGCAACCGCGGGTATTTTCACCTTGGAATTCATCGTCGAGCGGTTGCAGATAGTAGTGATCAAACCTCAGGCAGGCGAGCGCTGCCGGAGACGCCTGAATCTCGACCTGGGGGAATACGAGTTTGAGCTCGTTACCGCTGCGTACAACGAGCTCAGAGGCTCCCTTGGGGCTCACACAGACCCAATCGATCCCCTCTGCCAATTCGACGGTGCCGTTCGTCTCTATTGCGATCTCAAAACCCTGCTGATGCAGAGCTGTGATGAGTGCTCCATCGAGTTGCAGCGCCGGTTCACCTCCGGTGCAGACCACATAAGGTTTACCACCGCCAGGCCAGAAGTCGGCAACCCGCTTGGCTAGCTCGTCTGCTGTGGCAAATTTGCCACCGTTCTGTCCATTAACACCAACGAAGTCGGTATCACAAAACCGACATACGGCAGCAGCACGATCCTGTTCGCGGCCGCTCCAGAGGTTACAGCCAGCGAAGCGCAAAAAGACCGCCGGACGTCCCGCGTGCGCACCCTCGCCTTGCAGGGTGTAGAAGATCTCTTTAACGCTATACATAGATCAGGCCTCAGCCGGCCCGCCGAAGGCTGCAACGAGCTCGGGTAGGAGTCGAGTGAGCTCCAGACCCAAATGGGCAACTTCGGTATCTAAGGCAGCTAATGGATCATCTTGATCAGATTCCAGGCGTTCGGCGGCTGTCTCGGTCGGACGTAGACGCTTGATACTCAGATCTGAGTGCAGCACAAACTCCAGTTGCTCATCAAAACCGAGCGCTAGACGATCGACCATCAGGCCACCTTGAAGGTGAGTTTGCACATCGGCTTGGTTAAGGATCTGACCTTTGAGTTTGATCTGGCTGCCGGAGTTTAGGGGATCTACTAGTTCAGCATCCTCGCCAAGGGTAAAGTTAGCGGCGATAGGTTGAGCATCGAGCACCCAATCGGTCATCAGGCGAGCAGGGGAGTGTTTGGTATTGACCAGCACCGCTTTTAGGCTGCCCAGCGCTTCACGTAGCGCACTCATAAGCTCCTCAGCGCGCGTATGGCTGCTGGCGTCAACACAGACCCAGCCCTGTTGCGGCGCGATCAATGCTCTGGTCATGCGCTTGCGAGTGAAGGCGCGTGGCAAAAGGGTAAGCTCCATCTCCTCTTTGAGTTGCTGCTGTTCACGGCGAAAAACTTTGCGTGATTCTTTCGCTTCAATCTCAGCAATCTTCTCCGCCACAGCCTCTTTAATCACTGAGCTTGGAAGAATTTTATCTTCTGAGTGTAGAGCGATGAGGTGGAAGCCCTGGCTGGTGAAAACAGCCTCATCCAGAACACCAACTGGCGCTCCAAATCCAGCGCTTTTAGCCTCGGCACCGCGACAGGGTACGAAGGGTGCAGCACTGAGAGCGTCATTGAGCATCGCCTCGTTAAAGTTGGCTGTAGGGTTGAATTGGTACCAGATAAGATTACGAAACCAGAGCATGGAAAGACCGCTTAACTAAATTGAGGGCGGAATTATCCGGGGGCGAGGGGGTAGATGCAAGTAGGGGCTGTTGCTTAGTCAGGAAATACGCCTGTAGCGTACATCCCTCATACAAATCAATTCTGCGTAGGAGCGATCTGCGCATAGCGCAGGTTCGCGACCACAATCTAGTTCAGGCGTTTGCGGGAGTTGGCGATCGCCTCATCCAGATAGTAACCGTAGTATTCGGGTGTGGTAAGGCCCACTATGGGTTCGTGCAATTGATTCCCCTTACCATCAACGAACAACAGTGTGGGCGTGAACCGCCCACCGAGCTTGCTAGCGATGATACTGCCGGAGCGCTTCTCGCCATCGAAGTCGACCACCTGATCGCTGCGGTCTAGATGCAGAATCCGTAGTGGCGGATGGTTTTCACTCTTCATCAAGGGCTTCAGGTAGTCCTCTTTTACACGCGAGCAGTAGCCACAGTTCTGCTGTGAAATCATCAGAACGATGACCTCATTGGGGTTGGTTGCGGCCAACCGCTGCAGATCAGCTGCATCAGTCAAATCATCGGCTGCTTGCACGTTAAGTGCAAACAGCGGCAGGAGGAGATTACTGAGCTTCAATAAATTCGCTCGCATAGTCGACTACCTCGTCGGTGAACAGGTCGCGAAAGAAGTGGTCCGCATCCTCAACTTCCACCAGTTCAATGTTGTCTCGAGTTACGTTCGCCATCTTCTCTGGGAGATCAGCCACTACATCATCCAAGGCCCCGGCGATGACCAGTGTCGGTGTCTCTGTCTGGTTAAGAACAGTCGGCGTATCGTAATTCGGATAGTCACCATAATAGCTCATCAGGCTTGCAGCTGTTGCACCGCTGCCCTCGCAGTAGAGTAAGCTCACACCGTCCATCATGGCGTCGGCATCCATTGCTTCTGCCTTGGCTAGCAGCTCGGTTACATCAGCGTTATAACGCTTCTGATAGCCACTGAGCGTCTTCTCGAAGTCCCAAGTCGCCGGTGCTAGCAGGATCTGTGCGGTAACGCGCTCAGGGTCTGAAAGGGTGTACTGCGCTGTCTGGTTGCCCCCGCGAGAGTGGCCCATCAACCAGCGCGGGCCAGCGTCTTGACTGTCGAGCCAATCCTGCCATGCAGCGATCTCGGCAACCGCATCTTGCATGGTGTGTCGTGCGGGTACCGCACAGTCATACATTGCTGGAGTGCGATTATCGATGCCGTAGCTGAGGTTGACCGCCAGCGTGTTAATGCCGTAATCGACAAACAGCTCCTGTAGCGCCACGATTAATTCCATGCCGCTGTGGGCCAGGGTGCCATGAGTAAGCACCAGTACACCGTCGGCCAGCGTGCTGTCGTCCGCTAATTGCAATTCAGCATTCAGGGTCAAGCCGTTATGTTCAATCTCGATCGTCTCAGCTAGGGCTGGCGTAGCGAAAAGTGCGGTAGCTAGGATAGAAGCGGCAAAGCGGCGCATTGGTATCTCCTTTGGGAATATTCTTATAGCTAATAATATCTATGTAAATGTAAGCTAAATCGATTCGCTTTTGTAGTCGAAATTAGTCGCTGGTAGAGAGGAGAGGTGCGCCACTCCACTCCGTCGGAGGGGCGCATTGTTACTTTTAGTGCCCCTCGAAAGCCATCAGGGTGAAGACAGGGGAGCCCGCGTCTTGAATCTTAGTGGCACCACCGAGGTCGGGCAGGTTGATCAGCGCTGCCGCTTCAACGACTTCGGCACCGAGCTTTTTGATCAGTGTCATCGCCGCCAGAATAGTACCGCCTGTGGCGATCAGGTCATCAATCAGTACTACGCGGTCGCCGGCGGCCAGCGCATCGGACTGCATCTCTACCGATGCGGTGCCGTATTCGAGCGTGTACTCTTGATGGAGACACTCACCCGGCAACTTGCCCTTCTTGCGCACTAATACCAGAGGTAGATTCAGCTCGTGTGCGATGATGGCCCCGAATAGGAAACCACGCGCATCGATA